>Ga0308163_10000392_pt1 | contig 85676 bp, 77 predicted proteins | sample PhyTR1_FD_201037 | JGI IMG/M metagenome (GOLD analysis project Ga0308163, IMG submission 201037) | Phyllosphere microbial communities from UC Gill Tract Community Farm, Albany, California, United States - DLSLT.R1 | ecosystem: Host-associated > Plants > Phyllosphere > Unclassified | place: USA... | reverse complement strand
TGGCGTCGTCATCGATGGCCTGCTTGCCCAGGATGATCAGGCCGGGTTGTTCCTTGTCGACCAGGGCCTTGAGCAGCTTGGCCACGGCCAGGGGCTGGAGTTCGACATCGGTCTGCACCAGGATGGCGCGATCGGCGCCAATCGCCATGGCGGTGCGCAGGGTTTCCTGGCACTGGGCCACGCCGCAGGACACGGCGATCACTTCGGTGACCACGCCTTTTTCCTTGAGGCGCACGGCCTCTTCGACGGCAATCTCGTCAAACGGGTTCATGCTCATCTTGACGTTGGCGATATCGACGCCGCTGCCATCGGACTTGACGCGGACCTTGACGTTGTAGTCCACCACGCGTTTGACTGGGACCAGTACCTTCATTGCTTAGGCTCCTCGATTTTGGAATGGAATTGACGTATACGTAACTCGGAACATTCTATGCGGCAAAGCAGCATTCCCCGCCGGGATCAACGCTGCCACCAGGGGTACGCAATAAAAAGAACGATCGTACTATTCTAGGCCTGATCGGCGGGTGCCACGCCATTTTTTCCAGCCGCCGGCGCCGCCGCAGAGCGCATCTCGCTGCGCATTGCATCCTGGGCTTCGGGATCGATGGGCCAGGACAGGCGCTGCTGCGGCAGGGCCAGCCCGACTTCGGCATTGCGCAAGCCGGCCAGCACCGCGATGTTCACCGCCGAGCGCACATTGCCCTGGCCGTTGATCGGATCGTTGATGTAGTAGGTCAGCGTGAACTGCAGGCCGTGCGGCAGGATGTCGACCAGTTGCACGAAGGGCGCGGGCTTTTCCAGCACGCGCGGCTGGGCGCGCGCCGCCGCCAGCATCAGCTGCGTGACCTGCTCCACCTTGCTGTCGAGCTCGACGGTGATGGTGGTGCTCAGCGAGAACCGCTGGTCGAAATCGGTGAGGTTTTCCACGCGCTGCGTGATCAGCGACTCGTTGGGCACGATGGATTCGCGGCCGTTGGAGGCGCGGATGATGGTGTAGCGCGTGCGGATGTCGGTGATCTGGCCTTCGAAGCCGTCGACACGCACGTTGTCGCCGATGCGCAGCGCACGCTCGATCAGCACCAGAAAGCCGCTCACATAGTTCGAGGCGATCTTCTGCATGCCGAAGCCCAGGCCCACGCCCACGGCGCCGCCCATCACGGACAGCGCCGTCAGGTCCACGCCGACGATGGACAGCGAAACCAGCAGGCCCACGGTGATCAGCACGGTGCGCATCAGATTCATCGCCACCTTGCGCATCGACAGGTCGTGCACCACCTGATTGAGCACCCGCTGCTCGAACAGCGCCGCGGCCCAAAGCACGGCGACCATCATCAGCCCGGCGGAGATCAGGCCTTCGATCAGCGTCAGCAGACTCACCTGGGTCTTGCCCAGGGGAATGTGCACGCTGTTGAGATCGGCCATCACGCTGGGCAGCAGGCCCAGGCTGGCGAGCACCGCCACGCCCCAGGCCAGCCACGAGAAGATGCGTTCGAACAGCCGCGCCGCCGTCGATTCGGGGAAAGTCTTGGCCAGCACCCGCACGACAAACCGGATCACCGCCAGCGACAGCAGGATGGAAGTGGCGACGCGCAGCCAGAACACCGGCTCGAAACGCGACAGCAGCGCCTGGGCAGTCGCCACCAGCACCACGCACAGCAGCGGGAACATCGCGCCGCCCAGCGTCGTCGGCCCCAGCCAGACCGAGGTGGTGCTGCCGTATTGCGCGCGCAGCCCGCGCGTGATGAAGAATGCGAGCGCCACGCTCAGTGCAATCAGGCCGAACTCCATCCAGCTGTTCGAGCGCTGGAAATCATCGATCAGCCGCTCGATGGCATCGATCCCATTGGTATTCATGCGCCTGCCCTCCAGCGGGGTTGGCGCTTCTGCGCAAATGCGGCCACGCCTTCCTGGGCGTCGGCATGCTGCATGTTCACCGCCATGGTCTGGCCGGCCAGTTGATACGCGGCCTCGACGCCGAGTTCACGCTGCTGGTAGACCAGCGCCTTGCCCATGGCCACGGCCGCGCGCGGCTTGTCGACAATCGCCTGCACCAGCGCCTCGACGGCCGCGTCCAGCGCCTCAGGCGCGGCCACGCGGTTGACCAGGCCTTGATCGAGCGCCGTCGCGGCGTCGATGAAGTCGCCGGTCAGCAGCATTTCCATGGCTTTCTTGATGGGCACATTGCGCACCAGCGGCACGCTGGGCGTGGCGCAGAACAGTCCATAGCGGATGCCGCTGGTGGCAAAGCTGGCGGCGCTGCTGGCCACTGCGAGATCGCACTGCGCGACCAGCTGGCAGCCCGCGGCCGTGGCCATGCCCTGAACCCGTGCAATCACTGGCACCGGCAGCTTCTGCAGACTCAGCATCATGCGGCTGCAGCGCGCGAACAGCGTCTGGTGGCTGGCCAGATCACTGTGCGCCGCCATCTCCTTGAGGTCATGCCCGGCGCAAAACGCCCGGCCCTGCGCGGCCAGGATCAGCACGCGGGCCGACTCATCGGCGGCAACGGCGTCGATTGCCGACTGCAGTGCCGCCAGCATGGCGCTGCCCAATGCGTTGAAGCGCGCAGCATCGTTGAGGGTCAGGGTGACGACACCGCGCGCATCGCGCTGCACCTGCACCAGTGGTTCGGCGCCGGCCGGGGAAACAGCACCCGGCGCGCCCGCGCAGGCCGTGGAAGAAGCGTCATGCATGTACGAAAAAATCCCTCTGAAAAATCAAAACGGCAGTGCCCGCGCGCTCACAGATCGGCCAGCACGCGCAGGTGCGCTTCGACGCTGCGCCCCAGTGCGCTCATCGCGTAGCCGCCTTCGAGGCAGGACACGATGCGGCCCTTGGCAAAGCGCCGCGCGATGTCCTTGATGCGGCTGGTGATCCAGGCGTAGTCCTGCTCGTTCATGGCCCACTGGCCCATGTCGTCCTCGCGGTGGCCATCGAAACCGGCGCTGATGAAGACCATCTGCGGCTTGAAAGCTTCGAGCCGGGGAATCCACATCATCTCGACGATTTCGCGGATATCCATGCCCTTGGTATAGGCCGGCAGCGGCACGTTGACCATGTTCTGCGCCGGCTGCTGGTCGCCGGAAAAGGGAAAGAACGGATGCTGGAACACGCTGACCATCAGCGCACGCGGATCGCCGGCCAGGATATCTTCGGTGCCGTTGCCGTGGTGTACGTCAAAGTCGACAATCGCCACGCGTTCGAGCCCGTGGTGTTCAAGCGCATGCAGGGCCGCGATGGCCACGTTGCTGAAGAAGCAAAAACCCATGGCCTGGCCGCGCGTGGCGTGGTGGCCGGGCGGGCGCACGGCGCAGAAAGCGTTTTCCAGCTCGCCCGCCAGCACCGCATCGGTGGCGGCAATGCCGGCGCCCGCGGCGTGCAGCGCGGCCGGCCAGGTGTGGGCGTTGATGGCGGTATCGGGATCGATCTGCGCATAGGGCGCGCCGCCGATCAGCTTGGCTTGTTCCAGTTGGTCGCAGCGCTCCTTGAGCGCCTGCAGATAGGCGCCGTCATGCGCCCGCGCGATGTCGGCCAGCGCCGCCGCGGGGGCCTCGCGCCTATCAAGGGCATCGGACACACCGCTGATCAACAGCCGGTCTTCGATGGCATCGAGCCGTTGCGGGCATTCCGGATGCCCAGGACCCATCTCGTGTTTCCAGCACTCCCGATGGGAAAAATAACCCGTCTTGGCCACTGTCATGCCTCCGCAGTCGTTTTTTCGGATAACGTGGAACCATGCAAGCACAGCACCACATCCAATCGCTTCTGGGCCAGCTTAACACGGTGATTGTGGGCAAGACGGCCCAGGTCCAGGACTGCGTCGCCTGTCTGCTGGCGGGTGGTCACCTGCTGATAGAGGACGTTCCGGGCGTGGGCAAGACCACGCTGGCCCATGCGCTGGCACACACCTTCGGGCTGCAATTCGCGCGCGTGCAGTTCACCGCCGATCTGATGCCCAGCGATCTCACCGGCGTGTCGGTCTACGACCGCGGCCAGGAGAACTTCGTGTTCCACCAGGGCCCGGTGTTCACCCAGCTGCTGCTGGCCGATGAGATCAACCGCGCCAGCCCCAAGACGCAAAGCGCGCTGCTCGAGGCCATGGAGGAAAAGCAGGTCTCCATCGAAGGCCGCAGCCACCGCCTGCCCCAGCCCTTCTTCGTGATCGCCACGCAGAACCCGCTGGAACAGCTGGGCACCTATGCGCTGCCCGAAAGCCAGCTGGACCGCTTTCTGATGCGCATCTCCCTGGGCTACCCTGACCGCGCCGCCGAGCGCGAGCTGCTGCGCGACAACGGCCGGCGCGACCGGCTCGATGCGCTGCAGCCGCTGATCACCGCCGACCAGCTGGCCGAACTGCAGGCACAGGTGCTGGCCGTGCATGCCTCGGACGCGCTGCTGAACTATGTGCAGGACTTGATCGAAGCCACGCGCTCGGGTCGCTGGTTCGTGCAAGGCCTGTCGCCGCGCGCCGGCATAGGCCTGCTGCGCGCGGCCAAGGCCCAGGCGCTGATCAGCGGCCGCGACTATGTGGCGCCCGACGACGTGCAAGCCATTCTGGCGCAGACCGTGGCCCACCGGCTGGTGCCCGCGACCCATGCGGGGCGCGGCGCGCTCGAGCAGGTGCGCGCCATGCTGGACGCCACGCCGCTCGCATGAGCGCCGCGCCCCCGGCCCGGGCGTGGCATGCGCTGCGTCAGTCGCTGCAGCGCCGCTGGCTTGCGCGCCTGCCGCGCCAGGACCAGCTGGCGCTGACCCAGCGCAATGTCTACATCCTGCCGACCGGCGCCGGCTGGATGCTGGCGCTGACGCTGGCCGTGCTGCTGGTCGCCAGCATCAACTACCAGCTCAATCTGGGCTACCTGCTGACGTTCCTGCTGGCCGGCAGCGCGGCCGCCGGCATGCTGGCCGGCCACGCCAATCTGCGCGGCATGGTGCTGCACCTGCAGCCGCCGGCGCCGGTGTTCGCGGGCCAGCGCTGCGCGCTGCGCATCACCCTTGACAACCCCGGCCGGCGCGCGCGCCATGGCATAGGCCTGGCCGTGACCCAGGACCTGGAAGGCGCGCCGCAATGGGCCTGGGCTGATGTGCCGGCCCAGGGCAGCGCCGTTGTCGAACTGGCCTTCGTGCCGCAGCAACGCGGCTGGCACGCGCTGCCGCGCATCACCGCCGAAACCCGCTTTCCGCTGGGCAGCTTCCGCGCCTGGAGCCCCTGGCGCCCGGCGACGCAGCTGCTGGTCTATCCGCAGGCCGAAGCCGCGCCGCCGCCGCTGCCGCCAGCGCGCGCCCAGGGCACGGGCCGCGCCGGCACGCGCGCCGACGGCGCCGATGATTTCGATGGCGTGCGCGCCTATCGCCATGGCGATCCGCTCAAGCAGGTGGTGTGGAAGAAGGCCGCGCAGGCCTGGGCCACGGGCAGCGGCCTGGTGAGCCGCGACCGCCCCCAGGCCCAGCCCGGGCGCCTGTGGCTGGACCGCGCCAGCGCCGGCCTGACCGACACCGAAGCCAGCGTCGCGCGGCTCACGGCCTGGGTGCTGGCCGCCGATCGCCAGGGCCTGCAGTGGGGACTGGAGCTGCCCGGCGGCGCGCGCCTGGCACCCGACAGCGGCGCGGCCCACCGCCAGCGCAGCCTGGAGGCCTTGGCCCTGTATGCCCCGCCCGCAGGGGACAGGCCATGACGCTGCGCGCCCGCCTCGACGCCCTGCCGCGCGACACGCGCGACACCCTGTTCCTGTTGGCCGTCGTCGCCTGGGTCATCGCGCCGCATGCCAGCCACCTGCCCTGGTGGACCCTGGGCTTTGCCCTGGGCCTGCTGGCCTGGCGCGCGCTGCTGGCCTGGCGCGGCCAGCCGCTGCCCGGGCGCTGGGTCATGGGCGCGCTGCTGCTGCTGGCCGTGGGTGCCAGCTGGATCACGCACGGCAGCGTGGTCGGGCGCGACCCGGGCGTGACGCTGATCGTGCTGCTGCTGGCGCTCAAGACGCTGGAGATGCGCGCGCGCCGCGATGCGCTGGTGGTGTTCTTTCTGGCCTTCTTCACGCTGCTGAGCCATTTCTTCTATTCGCAGTCGCTGACGATTGCCGCGGCGCTGCTGATCGCCCTGCTGGGTCTGCTCACGGCCGTCGTCAACGCCCACCTGCCCGTGGGCCGGCCGCCGCTGCGCGAATCGCTGCGCATTGCGGGCAAGCTCGCGCTGTGGGGCACACCGGTGATGCTGCTGCTGTTCGTGCTGTTTCCGCGCGTCGCGCCGTTGTGGGGCATGCCGGGCGACGACCTCGCGGGGCGCAGCGGCCTGTCGGCCGAGATGACGGTGGGCGAAGTCGCGCGCCTGGCGCTCGACGACAGCGTCGCGCTGCGCGTGCGCTTCGACAGCGGCGCGCCGCCGCCGCGCACAACGCTTTATTTCCGCGGGCCGGTGCTGTCGAACTTTGACGGCCGCCAATGGCGCGAGGGCTGGGAAGGCGCGGAGTCCGCGCAGTTGCAGGTGCGCGGCCCGGCGCTGTCCTATGAAATCACGCTGGAGCCGCACCGCCGCCGCTGGCTGCTGGCGCTCGATGCCGCGCCCACCGCGCCGCAACTGCCGGGCCAGCGCGCGCGCATGACGCCCCAGCTGCAATGGCTGAGCCATCGGCCGGTGACCGACGCGCTGCGCTACCGCACGCAAAGCCATGTGGATTTCCAGCATGGCCCGCTGCAGCGCACGCGACAGCTCGCCGCCTATACCGCGCTGCCCGCTGGCTCCGACCCGCGCACGGTGGCGCTGGCCGCGCAGATGCGCGCCGAGATGGGCCAGGCCGATGCCGGCGCCTTCGTCGAAGCCGCGTTGGCCCGCCTGCGCAGCGGCGGCTACCGCTACACGCTGGAGCCAGGCGTGATTGCCACCAACACCGCCGATGATTTCTGGTTTGACAGCAAGCAAGGCTTTTGCGAGCACATTTCCTCGGCCTTTGTGGTGCTGATGCGCGCGCTGGACATCCCCGCGCGCATCGTCACCGGCTTCCAGGGCGGCGAGCTCAACCCCGTCGATGGCTACTGGACGGTGCGCAACAGCGACGCCCATGCCTGGGCTGAAGTCTGGCTCGCGGGGCGCGGCTGGGTGCGCATAGACCCGACCACCGCCGTCGCGCCCGGGCGCACCAGCGAATTCCAGCGCCTGTCGGCGCCGCGCGGCGCCTTTGGCCAGGCGATGGACAGCGTCATCGCGCCCGGACTGGTGCAGCAGCTGCGCGCCGCCTGGGAGGCCATGAACAATGGCTGGAACCAGTGGGTGCTGAACTACACGCAAAGCCGCCAGGCCGATCTGCTGCGCCAGCTGGGCCTGTCCAGCCTGTCCACGCCGCAGTGGCAGACGCTGGCGCAATGGCTGGGCGGCCTGATAGGCCTGGCCGCGCTGGGCGTCGGCGCCTGGCTGTGGCGCGAGCGGCGGGTGCCCGTCGACGCCTGGCAACGCCTGCGGCGCCAGGCCTGCCTGCGACTGCAGCAGGCCGGCCTGGACCTGCCCGCGCACGCGCCACCACGAACCATGGCCGAACTGGCGAGCGCACGCTGGGGCAGCGATGCCGCACTCATTGCCCAATGGCTGCTGCGCCTGGAGCAGCAGCGCTACGCCCCCCTGCCTGCCAATGGCCCTGCGGCCCAGCTGTCCCAGCTGCGGCGCGACTTCAAATCCCTGACCTGGCCCCGCCCGGCCCCGCTTCAAGCTCCATGAAACGCCTGCTTTCCACTGCCCTTGTCTGCCTCGCGGCCTGCACCGCCCCCCTCGCCCCCGCCGCCTTGGCACAAAGCGCAAAACCGCGCAGCGCCGTGCAGGGCACGACGCCCTATGCCGAACGCGGCGAAGCCGTGCAGTTCGCCGCGGAGATTGCCGCGCGCCAGAACCTGCCGCCCGAATGGGTGCAGGCCACGCTGGGCCAGGCGCGCTTTCTGCCGCAGGTGCCAAGGCTGATGACGCCCTCGACACAGATCTCGGCCAGGAACTGGAACAACTACCGCGGCCGCTTCATCGACCCGGTGCGCATCCGCGCCGGCGTGCGCTTCTGGCAGACGCATGGCGCGGCGCTGGCCCGCGCCGAACGCGAGTACGGCGTACCCGCGGAAATCATCGTCGGCATCATCGGCGTGGAAACCGTCTACGGCCAGCAGATGGGCAACTTCCGTGTGATCGATGCGCTGGCGACGCTGGCGTTCGACTTCCCCGATGCCCACCCGCGCGCCGCCGCGCGCACCGAATACTTCCGCGGTGAACTCGAACAGTTCCTGGCTTTCACCCACCGCGGCGGCATGGACCCGTTCGCGCTGCGCGGCAGCTATGCGGGCGCCATGGGCCTGGGGCAGTTCATGCCTTCGAGCTGGGTCAAGTGGGCCGTGGACTTCGACGGCGACCAGCGCATCGACCTGTTTGGCAGCCCGGTCGACGCGATCGGCTCGGTGGCCAACTACTTCATTGCCCACGGCTGGAAGCCCGGCATGGCCACGCACTACCCGGTCGCCCTCAACGCCACATCCGCGCAGATGGCCACGCTGTTGGGACCCGACATCCTGCCCACGTTCAGCGCCACACGCATGCTGGAGCTTGGCGCGCGCGTGCATGGCGCCGGCGTGGCGCACAACGGCCCGCTGGCACTGGTGGAGTTGCTCAACGGCGGCGACACGCCGCTGTACATCGCGGGCACGGAGAATTTCTATGCGATCACGCGCTACAACTGGTCGAGTTACTACGCGTTGTCGGTGATAGAGCTGGGAGAAGAAGTGCGCATGGCGCGGGATGCGGGGCGGTAGGCTGCAGCAGTTCCCGCATTGCGCCGAACCCGCATTTTTCAAGGCCCTCATCTACCACAAAAATCCGCAATTTTTTCCTTGAAATCATCTTTGCCGCCTAAATGTTCCTTCCAAGCGGCAAACATACCGAGCGCCGCGCAGCCACACTGGAGCTCTTTTGATGATTTTCACCGCCCCCGTTCTCCGCCGTTCCAGCCATGACCAGGCACTGCAGCGTTTCCTGCAGTCGGCATTGGCCCAGCCGTTCAACCGCATCTCCGAAGCCTCGGCCTCGGCCAGCGCGGCGTTCACCGCCACCCAGGACGAGCAGTCCACGACCCTGCAGCTCGATGTGCCCGGCCTGGCACGCGAGCAGCTGCAGCTGCGCCTCGAAGGCGCGCAAGTGCACCTGACCAGCATCGAAGGCGCGCCACGCAAGGTGCAACGCTCCTGGGAACTGGGCCACGAGATCGATGTGGCCGCCAGCAGCGCCAAGCTTGAAAACGGCGTGCTCACGCTGCGCCTGGCCAAGCTCGCGCCGGTCGACAAGGCCGTCACGCTGAACATCGAGTAAGGCGACGCCCCTTCGCGGCGGCAATGAAAAAGCCCGGCCAATGTGCAATTGGCCGGGCTTTTGTGCGACTGCCAGAACGCCAGTCTTATTCGTGGCGCAGCGCCTCGATGGGGTCCAGCCGCGCCGCGCGGCGTGCCGGGAAGTAGCCGAACACCACGCCTATGCCCGCGGAGAACACGAACGACAGCAGGTTCACGCTGACATTGAACACATAGGGCACATCCATCACCCCGGCCAGTATCACCGAGGCCATGGTGGCCAGCGCAATGCCGATCAGCCCGCCCAGCGCCGCCAGCACCACGGCCTCGATCAGGAACTGCAGCAGCACCTCGCGCTCGAGCGCGCCAATCGCCAGCCGCAACCCGATCTCGCGGGTACGCTCGGTGACGCTGACCAGCATGATGTTCATGATGCCGATGCCGCCGACCAGCAGGCTCACGCCCGCGACCGCGCCCAGCAGCATGGTCAGCACCTGGGTCGTGCCCGACAGCGTGTCGGCGAGCTGCTTGGTGTCGAGGATGTTGAAGTTGTCTTCGTCGCCATCGGCCAGCTTGCGCAGTTCGCGCAGCAGCTGGCGCAGGCTGGCCTTGACGCGCTCGGGTTCGCTGCCGTCGGCCATGGACACCAGCAGCGTGTTGATGCGCTTGGAGCCGGTGATGCGCCGCTGCAGCGTGTTCAGCGGCACCAGCACCATGTCGTCCTGGTCATTGCCGAACGCGCCCTGGCCCTTGGAGTCGAGCACGCCGATGATCTCGCAGGAGAACTCGCGCACGCGCATCAGCTGACCCAATGGGTCGACACTGGCAAACAGCTCGCGCTTCACGGTGGAGCCGATGATGCAGACCGCCGAGCCGGCGCGGATTTCCTCGGCCGTGAACTCGCGGCCCGTGGCCAGCGCCCAGTTGCCGGTCTTGAGCCATTCATTGGTGCTGCCGATCACGCTGCTCGACCAGTTGCGCCCGCCCGCGACGACGGTGGCCGTGGCGCGGCCTTCGGCGGCCACGGCGTAGATGCCGCCGATCTGCTGCGCAATGGCGTCAACGTAGGTGTCCTTGAAGGTCGGCGCGCCGCCGGTACCCGGGCCCATGCGCTGGCCGGGCCGCACCTGCAGCAGATTGGTGCCCAGGCCCGAGATCTGGTTTTGCACCGCAAGCGTCGCGCCATTGCCCAGCGTCACCATGGTGATCACCGCGCTGACGCCGATCACGATGCCCAGGATGGTCAGAAAGGAGCGCAGGATATTGCGCCGGATGGAGCGCAGCGCCAGCGAAATCGAACTCAGCAGCATCAGTGCGCCTCCGTCGGCCGGGACAGGCCCTGTTCACGCGCCTGCACCACGGGTGCGGGATTCACGGTGTCGGTGTCGATGCGGCCATCGACAAAGCGCACGATGCGCCGCGCGTAGGCCGCCATGTCGGGCTCGTGCGTGACCATCAGCACGGTGATGCCCTGCTCCTCGTTGAGGCGCCACAGCAGCTCCATGATTTCATTGCTGCGCTGGCTGTCGAGATTGCCGGTGGGCTCGTCGGCCAGCAGCACCACGGGTTCGGTGACGATGGCGCGCGCGATCGCCACGCGCTGCTGCTGCCCGCCCGAGAGTTCGGCCGGCGTATGGTGCTCCCAGCCCGTGAGGCCGACGGCGGCCAGCGCCTTCTTGGCGGCCGCATGGCGCTTGGCCGTGGGCTCGCCGCGGTACAGCAGCGGCAGCTCGACGTTCTCCAGCGCCGTGGTGCGCGCCAGCAGGTGAAAGCCCTGGAACACAAAGCCGAAATACTGGCGCCGCAGCAGCGCGCGCTCGTCGCGCGTGAGCGACTCGACATGCGCGCCCTTGAACAGATATTCGCCCGTGGTCGGACGGTCGAGACAGCCCAGGGTGTTCATGGCCGTCGACTTGCCCGAGCCGCTGGGGCCCATGATGGCGACGAAATCGCCCTGGGCGATGTCCAGGTCCACGCCCTTGAGCGCCTGGAACGCGAGCCGGCCTTCGCCATAGACCTTGGTGATGCTGCGCAGGCGGATCAGCGCCTGCTCGCTGACGGCTGTCATTTCGCGCTCCCCGAACGCTGGTCGGTGATCACCGCCATGCCGGGCTGCAGCGCTTCGCTGCGCACTTCGGTCATGCGGCCGTCGCTGATGCCGGTGATGACCTTCATGGCCACGGCCTTGCCGTTTTCCAGCACCCAGACTTCACGCTGCACTTCCGTGCCATCGTTCTTCGGGCCGGCCCCGCCCTGGCGGCGCTGGCCGCCGCCGCCGGGCCGCGGGCCGCGCGGCATGAGCTGGCCCATGATGCCGCCGCCGCTGTCACGCGCGGCCGGGGCCGCGGCGCCGGGCACCGTGGGCGTGAAGCGCAGCGCCGCATTCGGCACCAGCAGCACATCCTGGCGCTCGGTCGAGGTGATGGTGGCCGCGGCCGTCATGCCTGGGCGCAGGCTCAGGTCCTCGTTGGCGACTTCCAGCGTGGCGATATAGGTCACGACGTTGTCGGTCTTGGTCGAGCCAAAGGCCACGCGCGTGACGCGCGCCGGGTAGCTGCGCGACGGGTAGGCGCTGACGGTGAACGACGCCTTCTGGTCGGGCTGGACGGTGCCGACATCGGCTTCGTCGACGCTGACTTCGAGCTTGAGGCGCTTGAGATCCTCGGCCAGCGTGAACAGCGTCACGGCCTGCAGCGAGGCCGCGACGGCATTGCCCGGGTCCACGGCACGCGTCAGCACCACGCCATCGATGGGCGACACAATCGACGCCTTGGACTGGTTGGTCTGGTCGGTGGACAGCGCCGCGCGCGCATCCTGCACCGAGGCCGCCGCGGCCTTTTCATCGGCCACGGCGCGCTCCAGCGTGGCGCGGCCGGCGTCGAGTTCCGACGCCGACGGCACCTTGCCGCCGGACAGCCGCGCCACCTCTTCCAGCCGGCCCAGATTGGCGCGCGCTTCCTTGGTCGTGGCCTGGGCCTGGGCCTGGCGTGCCTGCGCCGACGCCAGCGAGGCGCTCGAACGTTCGACCTGGGCGCTGAGCTTGGCGGTATCCAGCTCGACCAGAACCTGGCCCTTCTTCACCTGGTCGTTCACATCGACGCGCACATTGCGCACCGTGCCCGACAGTTCGCTGCCGATGTTCACCTGGCGCGTGGGCACCAAGGTTCCATTGGCCGCGACCGTGAGGCGCAGATTGCCGCGCTTGACTTCCTGGCTCACATACTGCGGCAGCGCGCGCTGCGCCTTGACGGATTGCCAGTAGGCCAGCCCTGCGCCGGCCGCGACCAGCACGGCCACGCCGGCCCAGACCGAGGTGCGGCGCCACCAGGGGCGCGAGACCGTGGCGCCGAGCAGCGCCTGTTTGCTGGTGGTGGCCTGGGATTCCTGTTTGTTGTTCATGTGCGTGATCCGGGTAGCGTTCAATTCGTGGCAGGCGCGGCGGCCATGGCTTCAGCGGCCGTGGGGGTCCAGCCCCCGCCCAGCGCCTTGTACAGGCGCACATGGTCGGCGGTCAGCGTGGCCTGGGCGCTGGCCAGGCTGTCCTGGGCCGACAGCTGGGTGCGCTGGGTTTCCAGCACGGTCTGGAAGTCGACCAGTCCGCTGTTGTAGCGCTGCTGGGCGAGCAATGCGGCATTGGCCGCGGCTTCGGCCGCCACGCGCAGCTGTTCGATGCGTGCGCCATCGCCTTGCAGGGCGGAGAGCGCGTCTTCCACTTCCTGCAAGGCCGTGAGCACCGTTGCTGCATAGCTCAGCCGCGCCTGTTCCAGGCCTTCTTCCTGCACGCGCACCTGGGCGCGCGCCGCGCCGCCATCGAGCAGCGGCACGGAGATGCTGCCCAGCAGCGCGCTGGCCACCGAGGCGCCCTGGGTCAGCGCGCCCAGCGTCAAGGCGCGCAGGCCCAGCGAGCCACCGAGGCGAAAGCTCGGGTAGCGCGCCGCATCGGCCTGCGCGACGCGCGCCAGCGCTGCGGCAATGCGCGCTTCGGCGGCCATCACATCGGGCCGCTGGCGCAGGGTTTCGGCGGGAATCTGGAGCGCCAGTGCATCGGGCGCCTGGGGCACGCGCACCACCGTCGCCAGCTGGGCATCGAGCGCCGCCGGATTCTGGCCCGTGAGCACGGCCAGGGCATGGCGCGTCTGCGCCAGGCTGGCTTCGAGCGCCGGCACCTGGGCCGCGGTCTGCGCAGCCTGGGCACGCGCCTGTTCGGTGGCCAGCGACGTGGTCAGGCCGGCCTGCATGCGCCAGTCGGTGATCTGCAGGGTTTCCTGCTGGCTCGCGAGATTGCTGCGCGCAATGGCCAGGCGCTGCTGCAGATTGCGCAGCTCGATATAGCTCAGCGCCACCTCCGCCGCGAGCGACACGCGCGTGCCTTCAAGCGTGGCCTGGGCGCTGCGCACCTCGGCATCGCTGGCGGCCACGCCGCTGGCCAGCCGGCCGAACACATCGAGTTCCCAACTCGCATCAAGCCCGGTGGAAAAGCTGTTGCCCGTGGAATTGCCCGAACGCGAGCGCTGGGCCGAACCCGAGCCATCGACCGAAGGCGCGAGGCCCGCAGCCGTCACATCGCGCTGCGCGCGTGCCTGGCGCAGCGCCGACTGGGCCGAGGCCAGTGAGGGATTGGCCTGCAAGGCCTGCTCCACCAGTGCGCTGAGCTGGGCATCGCCCAGGCCCTGCCACCAGCGGGCCAGCGATTGCGGGTCGGCATTCGGCGTGTGGACCAGGTGGTTGGGCGACCAGCTCGCGGGCACCACCAAGGACGGCAGCGCGGCATCCGGGCGCTGCGTCGTGGCGCAGCCGGCCAGCGCCAGCGCGACCAGTGCCGCGGCCAGCGCCAGGGCCGGACGGCGCGCCGCGCAATTATTGTTGTCAAATGTCAGGGTAGGCATGGCAAGCATTGTGCCGTCCGCCTTTGTCAGGTCGACTTCAGACGCGTGAAGATTGTGTAAACCGCCGCCCCGAAGCGCTGTGCGGATAATGCCCAGTAGCCGCCTGCCCGCCACCAAAGGACTGCCTTGAAGATTGCCGCTTTCCACACCCTGCACACCGTCATCGTGACCGGCTCGCTGGCCAAGGCCGCGCAGGCGCTGAACCTGACGCCCAGCGCCGTCAGCATGCAGATGAAGCAGCTCGAGGACTTTATGGGCACGGCGCTGTTCGACCGCTCGGGCCAGACCATCAAGCCGGTGCCGCTGGCGCATGAGGTCGCCAGTGTGATGGAAGAAGCGCTGGCCAGGGTCGAGGCCTTGCGCGACCGCCCCGACACCCGCGTGCAGGGCACCGTGCGCCTGGGCATCGTCGACACCCTGCTGCCGCTGCTGCTGCCGCGCACGCTGTCGGTGCTGCAGCAGCGCCACCCACTGCTGCGCGTCAGCGTGGACCGCGGCAAGAGCCGCGCGCTGCTGCAGCGCATACGCTCGTCCGAAGTCGACCTGGCGCTGCTCGCGCAACCGCTGCAGGCGCCGCAGACGGCGCGCGGCCTGGTCTGGCTGCCGCTGCTGCAGCGCGACTTCGTGCTGATCGCGCCCCGCGCCAGCGCGCAAAAGACACCCCAGGCGCTGCTGGCCGCGCACCGCCTGATCGGCTATGACCGCAGCACCGTCACCGGGCAGCTGGCCAGCCGCTATCTGGCCGACAAATACGGACTGCGCACGCTGGACATGGAATTCGACAGCATTCCGGCCATCCTCTCCATGGTCGGTCTGGGCATGGGCGTGGCACTGCTGCAGATAGCCGATCCGCGCCTGCTGCAGGCCGACGAGGTACAGGTGCTGGCCCTGCCCGACGATGCGCCGCGCATGCAGTACGCCCTGCTGATGCGCCAGGCCGATCAGGACAAGCGCAACGTGCAGGCGCTGGTGCAGGTGCTGACCGATGTCGCCAGGGACATCGGCTAGCGCTGGCTTACATCAATTCCACGCCCGAAGCCTTCACGGCCAGTTTCCAGCGGCTCAGCTCGGCCGTGAGAAAACGCTGGAAGGCCGGCGTATCCATCTGCAGCAGCTCCATGCCTTCGCGCTCGAGCTGCTCGCGCAGGCTGTCCGTCTTCTGCGCCGCATGCGCGGCCGCGCGCAGGGCCTCGACATCCCTGGCCGCCATGCCCGCCGGGCCGAACAGGCCATACCAGGCGCTGTAGTCGAAGCCCGGCAGCAGATCGGCCACGGGCGGCACCTGCGGCAGCGCCGCCATGCGCGCCGCGCTGGTCACGGCCAGCGCCTTGACGCGGCCCGACTTGATCAGCCCGCCGGCCGCGCCATAGCCCGAGAACACGATATCCACCTGGCCGGCCATCAGGTCGGTGAGCGCGCCCGACGTGCCCTTGTAGGGAATGCCCAGCACATCGATCTGGGCCATCTTGCGCAGCATCTCGCCGGCCAGATGGTTGGCGCCGCCCAGTCCCGCAATCGCCACATTCATGGTGCCGGGCTTGTCCTTGGCCATGGCCACCAGCTCCTGCAGATTCCTCGCCGGGCACTTGGCCGACACCAGCAGGATGCTGGGCGCGGTGGCGATCGGCACGATGGGCGTGAAGTCGGCCAGTGGATCGAACGGCAGCTTCTTGTACAGCGCCGGGTTGATCACATGGCTGGTATAGCTCAGCAGCAGCGTGCCGGCGTCCGGCGCGGCCTTGGCCACGCCCAGCGCGGCGATATTGCCGCCCGCGCCGGGGCGGTTCTCCACGATCATGTTGCGCGACAGCTGCTTGCCCATCTCCTGCGCCAGCGCGCGGCCCAGGATGTCGGTGCCGCCGCCCGGCGGCGCGCCGACCAGAATGCGGGTGGCGCCCGCGGGCTGGGCCCAGGCCGGCAGCGCCAGGCCCAGCGCGGCAAGGCCGGCGTTTTGCAATAGGGTGCGACGTTTCATCGTTGTCTCTCTTTGTTGTGGTCGTCGTTGAAATGCCTGCTGACGCCGCCTGGCGCCGTCAGCGCCTTATGTCGTCGCTCGCCTCACGCCAGCGCCATGGCTTCGCTGCGAGCCTCCCAGGGCTGGTAGCGCATGCCCAGCGCTTCGGCCTGGCGGCGCTCGTAGGCCAGGAACTCCTCGGTGATCGCGCTGCCGCGCACGCCGCCGCGCACCGAGCCCGGGCGGACGTCACAGAAATACTCCGCAAACGCCGGCGGCAGCGGCTGCGACTGCGGCACGGCCAGCCACAGGCGAAAAAGATGGCGCTTGTCGTCGGGCTGCTCGTGGTCCTCGAAGTGGGTGCGCGAATGCAGCGTCACATAGTTGTTGAGCAGCTGCAGGTCGCCCTGCTCGAGCTCCATCGAGTAGCACAGCTGCTCGCTGGGCATCAATTCGTCGAGCAGGTCCAGCGCCTCGGTCTGCGCCGGCGTGAGCCGCGGCACCTCCTCGAAGTCGCGCTGCGCCGCCACGGTGTTCTTGCGGTTGGTGCGCGCGGTGAAGACCTCGCCCGGCCGGCTGAAGATGGGGCAGCGGTAGAACGGCGCCTGCGACGGGTCCTGCGTGCCCTGGTAGCTGTGGTGGAAGTCGGCTTCAAGCACCGGGATCAAATCGGGGCGCCGCGCCTGCACCTGCTCGCGCAAGGCCATGGAGCTGATCACCTTGCTCGTGCCGCCGGACTTGGCCGTGCGCCGGCACAGCAAGGCCACGACATCGCAGGAGTCCTGGTGGAAATCCAGCTGGGCATTGGTGTTGTAGCCGCGCCCGCCCTTGACCTTGTAGTCACCGCCGGCATCGCGCACATCGTTGATGATTTCGCTGGCCTTGTTCTGCGTGCGGCCCACGCCCATGTACAGGCCCATGCCCCAATAGGCCAGGCGGCAGTCGGCTTCGCTCCAGCGGTCCACCGGAAAACCCTTGACCAGGCACATGCCCCAGCGACCCTGCGTGCTGGCGATGGCGCGCTCCAGTGCATTGCGCGCCGCCGGGGACAGCGGAAAGTCCTTTTGCTCCATGGCCAGCAGTGGCTTGGGCTGGGTCTTGGCATGCGCCAGGGCCTGGTCGAAGCCTGCCACTTCTTCCGCGCTCAGGCGCTGAACCCAGCTGAGGTCATCGCGCACATCCCGTGCGTACCAAGGCATGGGGGCGTTGTGTGTTTCGTGCATAGCGCTTGTCTCCTTGTGTTCGGCGAGACCAGTCTATGGTTTTGACACACATCAATAAAACGAAATATTCTTCATCCGAGCATCAAATAAATTGATGTCACCAGGCATGCGGCGGCCCATACGCATTGCGCAAGCTTCAGATAGTGGAGAAAGCGACGCCCGTCGCAAAGGCGCGCTGCACGCTCAGGCCAGCGAATCCAGCGGCCAGCGCGGCTTCACATCGAACGCATATTCGGCCGTGGGCTGCTCGCGGCCCGACTGGATGCGCATGGCCGCGGCCATGGCGATCATCGCGCCGTTGTCGGTGCACAGATGCAGCTCGGGATAGTGCACGCGCACCTTCATCTTCGCGCAGGCGGCGTTGAGCTGCTCGCGCAGCAGGCGGTTGGCGCCCACGCCACCCGCCACCACCACGCGCTGCATGCCGGTCTGCTTGAGTGCAGCCAGCGTCTTCCTGACCAGCACATCGACAATCGCCGCCTCGGTGCTCGCGGCCAGATCGGCCTTGCGCGCGGGCAGCTCGTCGCCGAGCTTCTTGGCCTGGGTCAGCACCGCGGTCTTCAGACCGGCAAACGAGAAATCGAGATCGCCACTGTGCAGCAAGGGGCGCGGCAGCTTGAACGCCAGCGGATCGCCCTCCTGCGCCAGCTTGGACAGCGCCGGACCGCCCGGGTAACCCAGGCCCATCAGCTTGGCCGACTTGTCAAACGCTTCACCCGCGGCATCATCAATTGTTTCGCCCAGAATCGCATACTGGCCCACGCCGTCGACGCGCATCAGCTGCGTGTGGCCGCCCGACACCAGCAGCGCGACAAACGGGAATTGCGGCGGGTCTTCACTGAGGAAAGGCGACAGCAGATGGCCTTCGAGGTGATGCACGCCCAGCACCGGCTTGTCCAGCGCCGCGCCCAGCGCGCAGGCCACGCCCGCGCCCACCAGCAGTGCGCCGGCCAGGCCCGGGCCGCGCGTGAACGCCACCACATCGACATCGGAGAGCTTGCGGCCCGACTCGGCCAGCACCGCCTCGGTCAGCGGCAGCACGCGGCGGATATGGTCGCGGCTGGCGAGTTCAGGCACCACGCCGCCATAGGCCTGGTGCATTTCAATCTGGCTGTGCAGCGCGTGCGACAGCAGCGTGGGCACGGCGCCGCCTTCCGACGGGTCCTGCAGGCGCACCAACGCCACACCGGTCTCATCGCACGAAGATTCAATTCCCAGGATCAGCAAGCTCATGGGCTGAAGTGTAGAACTCCTTGGCCCGGGCCCGCGCCCTGGCGCGCAAAAGGCCTCAACCGCGCTGGCCGGAAATGTAGTGCTCGAGCTGGTCGATGGTGAACTGCTGCTCGGAAATGATGGCCTTGACCAGATCGCCGATGGACACCAGGCCGATCAGCTGGTTCTGCGCATCGAGCACCGGCAGATGGCGGATGCGCTGGCGCGTCATCAGCGCCATGCACTCCTCGCAGGTCTGCGCCACATCGACGCAATGCACCGCGGCCGTCATGACTTCGCGCACCGGCGTGGTGGCCGAATTGCGCCCCTGCAACACGATCTTGCGCGCGTAATCGCGCTCGGTCACGATGCCGGCAATGTGGCCGGCCTGCTCCCCGTCCAGCACCATGAGCGCGCCAATGCGGTGCTCGGCCATGCGCTGCAAGGCCTCGAGCATGGAATCCTCGGGGCCCACGGAATACACCGCGGCGCTGCCTTTGCCTCGCAGGATGTCTGCAACAGTCGTCATATCTGGCTCCTGAAGTCGAACAAGCCCGACCAGTGTCGGCGCAGCCGCGCGGCAATGCAATACCCAGGCGGCTTACCGCTTGCCGCCCAGGAATCCCGCGCCCAGCTTGAACAGATCGCCCACATCGAGCTTGCCATCGCCATTCTGGTCCAGCAGACCCGACAGCAGCCCGCCCGCGGCCCCGCCCTGCTGCTGCACCTGGGCCTTTTCCTGGCCCAGCACCTGGCCCAGGCCACCGGCATCCATGCCGCCCGACTGCACACGCTGCGCCAGATAGGCCATCACGATGGGCGCCAGCAGCTGCAGCAGCTGGCCGGCGTTCGCGCCCAGCCCCGTGGCTTGGCCGAGACCGGCTTCCGCCTGCTGTTGCTTGCCGCCAAAGATATGGCCCAGGATGGAAGCGCCATCCGAAGCCGGTGCGGACGCGTTCCCGCCACCCAGCAGGCCCCCCAGCACACCGCCTAGCATGCCGCCCAGACCGCCGCCCGCCCCGGCTTGGCCCGCGTGGTCGCGCTGCAGCGCGCCAAACAGGTCCATGGCGCCCTGGGGCTGGGACGCATTGTTGCCCAGCGCCCCGAGCAGCATGGGCAAGGCCGTGCCCACGGCGCGCTCGGTCTCGGCGCTGCCCATGCCCAGTTGCTGGGCCATGCTTTGCATGGGCGCGCCTTGCAGCTGGCCCAAGAGTTCGTTGGTCAGGGAAGTCGAAGTGTTCATGGTGGGCTCCTTCGCGCCAGGCCACCAGCCCGGCGCAGCGATGGGAAAAAAGTCTTCAACGGCATGGTATGCGCAAAGCGGCGCGGGGAAGGCCCGCGGGCTACAACCCGGTGCATCGAATGGAATTGTCCGACCCCGGGGCCGGAATCGGGCCCGGTTTTCTTGCGCGATCTGCCTTGCAGGCGCCACTGTCGCCGCGCTCAGCGCTGCCCTGACTGCGATGCTGGGCGAACGGATTGCTTCCATGAACCTGTCAACGCGAGTAACCGAAGCACTGAACGTGGTTGCCGCCACGGCCTTGGCGACAATCGCCAATACGCCAGGCGTAACTGCAGCGTTGAACCTGGCTGCAAGCAACTATATAAGCCGCAGTCCCTTCCGCGGGGTTAGACGGACGGCAGCGTTGGAAATGCGCGTTTGCTCAACGAATGTGGCCAAGACTGCACGCAGCGAGACTTCCCCCAAGCCGAGCAACTGGCTCAAACAATTCTTGACTTGATTCCGATATATGGAAAGCTTGAGGCTATCTCAACCGACTTTGGGCAGCAATAGGCATAGTACCTATAGCTGGAGGGGTGGTTCGAAGAACAGGAGAGCCCCTAAGCAATGCTCTCAAGAACGTCCTCAAAGACACTTCCACCAGCAGAAAATTACCAAATCCGATATTTTCGACAACGAAAGAAGCCGCTAGTGCAGCAGAGGCGATGGGATATCAAAGAATTCATCAAACATTAAATAATCAGGCAATTTTCAAGAAAGGAGATAGCTATATAACAAGAGACATAGATGGTCATCATGGTGGAGCGTGGAAAGAAGCAAATTCGATAAAGAATTTGTCTTCTAAAGATCTCAGAAATGGAACTTACAATGCGGACCTAACCATCCGCATTGGAGATTAATGGCACAACAATGGAAATTAGAAAAACCATCTGGAACTTAGTAGTCGACTTAATTTCGTTCTCAAACAATGACTTAAACATCTACACATCGGTAGACGGAGGAAAAACATGCAAAGACATGGAGATAATAATCAACGAAACAATAATAAGAGGGAAATACACTATTTCAGAATTAATAACCCATTTAAGACTTAACTATAAAAACCCTAATGACGAGGTGAGAATACATTCAAACGGTCAATCATATGCCATAAATATAGTCGGAAAAAAAGATGGGAATTGTGTATTTATTAATTATCCATAACAATAAAATTCATAGGCCAACCACTTCTTATCGCCAGATATCTACAATGAAATTATTTAATTTTTTGATTGATTAATTTCCCTATATCTCGGTCTGCGGAAAATCCATGGGGCGTCATCTTGGAGAGAGTCCCTTCAGAAGCATCTTGTGAACATTTCTGAACCTCTAGCAGTCGTAACTGCATCGTTTCCCCTCGCCCGAAACACCATATAACCAAAAGTTCTTTGAAATGCCCGAAAATAGCGCCACCAACCAATCCAGGTAGCGTATCCATGGGCATCAGCCACTACATCAAAGACATAGGCCGCGGCGCGCGGGGCGCGCGTGCGGTGACGCGCGAGCAGGCGCAGGATCTGCTGGGACAGGTGCTTGACGGCCAGGTCACCGACCTTGAAATCGGTGCGTTCTGCATTGCCATGCGCATCAAGGGGGAGTCGGCCGATGAGATGGGCGGCTTTCTCGATGCGCTGCATCTGCGCACGCGCAAGTTCGCGGCCAGCAGCCGGCCTACCGTGGTGCTGCCCAGCTACAACGGCGCGCGGCGCCTGCCGGTGCTGACGCCGCTGCTGGCCCTGCTGCTGGCGCGCGAAGGGCTGCCGGTGCTGCTGCATGGCATGCGCACCGAGGCGCGACGGGTGCTGGCCAGCGATGTGCTCGAAGCGCTGGGCATTGCGGCCACGCAGGCGCCCGAAGACCCGTCAGCCGAGCTGCCGGCGATTGCGCCGGGCACGGTGGCGCATATCGCCACGGGTGAATTGCAGCCCGGCCTGGCACGGCTGCTGGCGGCACGTGAAGTGATAGGTCTGCGCAATCCCGGCCACAGCGTGGCCAAGCTGTATGCGCCCTGCGCCGGTCCCTGCGTGCTGGTGACCAGCTATACCCATCCCGAATACGCGAGCATGCTGCAGGAATGCCTGCAGGGCCAGAACGCCACGGCGCTGCTGTCGCGCGGGCTGGAAGGCGAAGTCGTGGCCGACCCACGGCGCTCGCCGCGCTACGACGGCTTTGTGCAGGGCGCACACCGCCTGCTGCAGGAGCAGCAGCCAGGAACCGCCAGCGTGGTCGCGGGCTTGCCCGAGGCCATCGATGTGGCCACCACGGCGGATTACACTCGCCGCGTACTTGCGGGCGAACTGCCCGTGCCCGAAGCGATCGTCCAACAGGTCGCGTTCATCTTGCAAATCGTGCAGGCGCTCGAAGCCGCACCTGCCCCGACCCCACCGGCGCCCCACGCCTGACGGAGTTCATCACATGAACCACTCCTCTTCTTCCCGGCCCCTGGGCCGCTGCACCCTGGTCGGCGCCGGCCCTGGTGATCCGGAACTGCTGACCATCAAGGCCTTGAAGGCCATCCAGGCCGCAAGCGTATTGCTGGTCGACGACCTGGTCAGCGACGCCATCGTCGCGCATGCCGCGCCCACGGCGCGCATCGTCTACGTGGGCAAGCGTGGCGGCTGCAAGAGCACGCCCCAGGCCTTCATTGAAAAGCTGATGCTGCAGGCGGTGCAGGACGGCGACAACGTGGTGCGGCTCAAGGGCGGCGACCCGTTCATCTTTGGCCGGGGCGGCGAAGAGGTCGAGCATCTGCGTGCCGCGGGCATCGAGGTCGAGATCGTCAACGGCATCACCGCCGGCCTCGCGGGCCTGACCTCGCTGGGCGCGCCGCTGACGCACCGCGCGCATGCGCGCGGCGTGGTCTTCATCACCGGCCATGCCAAGCCCGGCGCCGACGACACCGACTGGGCGCAGCTGGCAGCGACCGCGCGCGAGCTGCGCCTGACGCTGGTGATCTACATGGGCATGCGCGGCGCGGCGCATATCCAGCAGGGCTTGCTGCAAGGCCTGGCACCGGAAACGCCGGTGGCCGTGATACAGAACGCCACCCTGCCCCAGCAGCGCCATGGCGTGACCACGCTGGCCGCGCTGGAATCGACCATCGAAGCGCAAAAGCTCGCCAGCCCCAGCGTGATCGTGGTGGGCGATGTGGTGCAGGGTGTGGCGGCCTGGGCGGCTGCGCCAGCACCGGCGCAGCACGCGGCCTGAGCTCAACCTATCCGCCTCTATGGCGCAGCGTCTAGCACTGGCATGCCCCAGGTTGGAGACACCGAGCAAGGGCCGCCCCGCAGCGACGGTGTCGTCCCCCTCCACCGAAGGATGAGAGGGGGAAGCCGCGAAGCGGCTCAGGGGGTGTTTAGTGTTGCGGCTTGCCGCACCTGCTCGAAGCGCTCGGCCTGCTCCTTGCGGATCTGCTTGCGCAGCACGGCCGCGCCCCAGCGGCGGCGTTCGTCGTAGTTGGCGGGCTTGAGCGGCGGCACGGACACCGTCTTGCGGTCGTCGTCCACCGCCACCATGGTGAAGAAGCAGCTGTTGACATGGCGCACGCTCTGGTTGCGGATGTCCTCGGCGATCACCTTGATGCCGACTTCCATCGACGAGGTGCCGGTATGGTTGACGCTGGCCAGAAAGGTCACCAGCTCGCCCACATGGATGGGCTGCAGGAACATGACCTGGTCCACGCTCAGCGTCACGACATAGCGGCCCGCGTAGCGGCTGGCGCAGGCGTAGGCCACCTGGTCGAGCTGCTTGAGGATGGCGCCGCCGTGCACGTTGCCGGAGAAGTTGGCCATGTCGGGCGACATCAGCACCGTCATGCTGAGTTGGTGTGCAGGTTGGTTCATGGCGGCGATTGTAAAAAGCCGGCGAACCAGGGGCTGGACGCGGGCTATTCGCGGCCATCAGCGCGCGCCCGCATGGCTCGGGGACAATGCGGCCTGGCGCGCAGCCTCCTGCGCGTATCCGCGCCCCCGGCGCCCCGACCCTGCCCTGCCTGTGACCACCCCTTCCTACGACGCCATCATTCTCGGCGCCGGCGCTGCCGGCCTTTTCTGTGCGGCCCAGGCCGGCCAGCGCGGCCTCAAGGTGCTGCTGATCGACCATGCCGAAAAAGTCGCCGAGAAGATCCGCATCTCCGGCGGCGGGCGCTGCAATTTCACCAACCGCGAGCTCGATGTGCGCCAGCCGCACAAGCATTTCGTCGGCCGCAATCCGCAGTTCTGCCGCTCGGCGCTGTCGCGCTACACGCCCGCGGATTTCATCGCGCTGATGGACCGCCACGGCATTGCCCACCACGAGAAGCACAAGGGCCAGCTGTTTGCCGACCGTTCGGCCGAGGACATCATCGCCATGCTGCTGGCCGAGTGCGCGGCCGGTAACGTCGAGCGCTGGCAGCCCTGCAAGGTGGGCAGCGTGGGCCATGGCGAGGGCGGCTACCAACTGAGCACCGACCGTGGACCGGTGCGCGCAGCCAACCTGGTGATCGCCACCGGCGGCCTGTCGATTCCGAAGATTGGCGCCACCGACTTTGGCTACCGCCTGGCCCAGCAGTTCGGCCTGCCGCTGATCGAGCGCACGCCCGGCCTGGTGCCGCTGACCTTCGATGGCGCGGCCTGGGCGCCCTATGCGCAGCTGTCCGGCCTGGCCCTGCCCGTGGAGATCAGCACCGGCAGCAAGAAGGAGCGCATGGCGTTCAACGAAGACCTGCTGTTCACCCACCGCGGCCTGTCGGGCCCGGCCGTGCTGCAGATCTCGAGCTACTGGCAACCGGGCACGCCTTTGTCGATAAACCTCGCTCCAAATGTGGATTTACCCGCGGCACTGGCCCAGGCCAAGCTGCGCTCGCGCAAGTTGATTGCCAATGAACTGACGACATGGCTGCCCAGCCGCCTCGCGGATGCCTGGGTGGCGCAGGACAGCGAATGGCAGCGCCCCATTGCCGAAGCTTCGGACAAGGCCTTGAAGCGTCTGGCCGAGCGCCTGAGCCGCTGGGAAATCACGCCCAATGGCTCAGAAGGCTACAAGAAGGCCGAAGTCACGCTGGGCGGCGTGGACACGCGCGTGCTGTCGCAGCAGAGCATGGAATGCAAGACCCAGCCGGGACTGTTTTGCATAGGCGAAGTGGTCGACATCACCGGCTGGCTGGGTGGCTACAACTTCCAATGGGCCTGGGCCAGCGCGCATGCCTGCGCGCATTCCTTGCAGCCCGCTGCAACTGGTCTATAATCCTTGGCTTTGCTGGCAATGCCCCGTCGGCCAATACTAGTTATAGACGGGGAACAACCGCCGCACATGGCGCACAGGCTCGATCTCCTTTGCTCCCGCTGTCGGCAACAAATATTTGGAAACATTAGCTAATGACCACCATCCGCGTAAAAGAAAACGAACCCTATGACGTCGCTCTGCGTCGCTTCAAGCGCACGATCGAAAAGCTCGGCCTGCTGACCGACCTGCGCGCTCGCGAGTTCTACGAGAAGCCCACTTCCGAGCGCAAGCGCAAGAAGGCCGCCGCCGTCAAGCGCCACTACAAGCGCGTTCGCAGCATGCAGCTGCCCAAGAAGCTGTACTAAGTACCAGCTGGCCGTCAAAAGCCGCAAACCCGCGCTCGGGACGCCAGGCGCGGGTTTTTTGTTTTCCGAATTACGATTGTCTATTTCCACCAGGAGAAATACATGGGCCTTAAAGACCAGATCACCGAAGACATGAAGAGCGCCATGCGCGCCAAGGACAGCGAGCGCCTGGGCACCATCCGCATGCTGATGGCGGCCATGAAGCAAAAGGAAGTCGATGAGCGCGTCGTGCTTGACGATGTGGCCATCATCGCCATCGTCGACAAGCTGATCAAGCAGCGCAAGGACAGCATTGCCGCGTTCGAGACCGCCGACCGCCAGGACCTGGTGGACAAGGAAAAGGCCGAGCTCGAAGTGCTCAAGGTCTACCTGCCCCAGCGCATGTCGGCCGAAGAAGTCACGGCCGCCGTGCAGGCCATCGTGGCCGAACTCGGTGCCAAGGGTCCGGGCGACATGGGCAAGGTCATGGGCGCGGTGAAGACCCAGCTCGCGGGCAAGGCCGACATGGGCCAGGTGTCCGCAGCCGTGAAGGCCGCATTGGCTGGCTGATGCACCGCAGTGCCGGTCACCGAGGAGCGCCTGGCGCTCCTTTTTTTTCGCACTGGCTGCGCCGCGAGATCCATGCCAGTCGATACCGTCACCTGTTGCTGCCGCCCGCCGGCACGCAAGCCTGGAAACTCCTGAAAAAATATTAGAACAAAAAAATCAATAGCTTTATACTATTAGATGCAGCATGCGTGTTCACCGTCCATCAACGAGTGCGTGGTGAGAATGCGCCTGGCCGCAAGTGCCCGCGCTCAAGCACCACTTCTTGCGAAGCGACCATGCCTAGAAATGCCAAAAACCCGAACAATCCATACGCCGATGCCATCGACGAGATGGATGCGCGCGGGCTGCACATCATCCTCGACTACATCACGCTCAAGGGTGGGGCATCGGCCCTGCGGTTTCTGAGCATAGGCAAGCTTCCGGGGCTGCTCGAGGTCATCCACTACATCCACCACGAGCTGAGCGTCGATCACAAATGCGAGAGCGTCTTTGATTATTTCCAGCTCGATGGGGCGGACTGCGCCTTCAGGACACCGCCGCCCACACCGCGTTCCGGGGTGGCATCGCCCGCTTGGAGCATGGAGGGCGCACTGACGCACGGTTCACCCTGGCTGGCGTGGCACGACGCCAGCGCGCTGGATGAAAGCCAGAGCCTGGACTCGGTGCAGGAATGGGAGGTGATGCATGCGCCGGGCACGGGCATCAGTCCGTGGCACGATTACCTGTCGCCGCCGCAGACGGCGGCAAGCGACCATGATGAAACACCCGTTGAAGCGCCCTGGTCTCCGGGCCAGATGGCGGCCGCGGCGGCCTGGATGCTCCCTGCCGCGGCAGTCCTCTACTGCGCCTGGAACATGCCGGAAGACATGCTTTGAACATGTGACCGGAGCCGGCCAGCGCCGCCTGCGCTTTGGCGCGCAGCAAGGTGCACGGCGCCGCCCGCTGCAGCGCCAGCGCGGGTGTCAGCTCCCCGCGACCTTCATGCGGTTGATCAGCACCGAGCCCACGGTCTTGGCGCCGTAGTTGTAGGCATCGGCGCCCACCGCTTCAATGCCCTTGAGCATGGTCTTGAGGTTGCCGGCAATGGTGATCTCGTGCACGGGAAACGCGATTTCGCCGTTCTCGACCCAGAAGCCGCTGGCGCCACGTGAATAGTCGCCGGTCACGTAGTTCACACCCTGGCCCATCAGCTCGATCACGAACAGGCCCGTGCCCAGCTTCTTGAGCATGGCATCGAGATCGTCGCCGGCGCGCGTCAGGCGCGAGCTCATGACCAGGTTGTGCGCGCCGCCCGAGTTGCCGGTGGTCTTCATGCCCAGCTTGCGCGCCGAGTAGCTCGACAGGAAGTAGCCCTGCACGCGGCCCGCATCGACGACCTTGCGCGGCTGCACGCGCACGCCTTCCTCGTCGAACGGCGAGCTGCCCTTGCCGCGCAGGATGAACGGGTCTTCCAGCACGTCGATGTGCTTGGGGAACACCGGCTTGCCCAGCGAGTCCAGCAGGAAGCTGGTCTTGCGGTAGAGCGCGCCGCCGCTGACGGCATGCACGAAGCTGCCCAGCAGGCCCGCGGCCAGCGTCGACTCGAACAGCACCGGGCATTCGGTCGTGGGGATCTTGCGGCTGCCCAGGCGGCTGAGCGCGCGCTGGGCGGCGTAGCGGCCGACCGCCACGGGCGAGGCCAGCTCGGCGGCGTCGCGCATCGAGCTGTACCAGGCGTCGCGCTGCATTTCGGCGTTGCGGCCGGGCAGCGCGGCAATGGGCGCCACCGACAGGCTGTGGCGCGAGCTCGCATAGCCGCCGCGAAAGCCGTTGGAATGGGCGCTGAAGAAATGGCTTTGCTGGACGGAGACGCCCGCGCCTTCGCTGTTGGTGATGCGCTTGTGCGTCTTGAGCGCCGCGGCTTCGCATTCCATGGCCAGGGCGGCGGCGTCTTCGCTGGTGATGTCCCAGGGATGGAACAGATCCAGGTCGCGGTGCGTGCCGGGCTCGGCGATGTCGGCGGCGTCGGGCAGGCCACCCGTAGGGTCTTCGGCGGTGAAGCGCGCGATGTCGTACGCCGCCTGCACGGTTTGCGCGATGGCGGCATCGGAGAAGTCGGACGTGCTGGCATTGCCACGCTGGTTGCCCAGGTAGACGGTCACGCCCAGCGACTTGTCGCGGTTGCGCTCCACGGTCTCCAGGGCGCCCTTGCGCACGCTCACCGACAGGCCGCAGCCCTCGGAGGCTTCGGCGCCGGCATCGGTGGCGCCAAGCTTCTTGGCATGCACCAGGGCACAGTCCACAAGGTCTTCAAAGAAGGGACGGCTGTAGCTGAAGCCGGAATCGGCCTGCGCGGCGGCGGTGCTTACGGAGCGGGGGCGGGGTTTTTTCATAGCGACGGCTATGATACTTGCCACTGCGACGCGCTCTGCGTTGCCCTCCCTATTGCCCCCTACCATGTCACGCAAACCAAAAAAAGGCTACTTCGTAAAAGGCCAGTTCGTTGCCGAAGGCAGCGAACTCGACCTTGAACTCAAGGCCGAACTCAAAGGAACCTGGGACTCCAGCCGCACCGATATGAAGCGCGAAAGCGATGCGCTGCAGAAACTCGGTGAAGACCTGCTGAACCTGCGCAGCGATCTGCTGGCGCGCCTGCAACTGTCCGACAAGCTGCTCGATGCGCTGACGGAAGCGCGCCGCATCACCAACTTCGAAGGCAAGCGCCGCCAGATGCAGTACATCGGCAAGATCATGCGCAAGCTCGAGGAACCGCTGGTGGCCGCCATCCACGCGGCCATGGAAGAGCAGCGCAGCGGCTCGCCGACCGAGAAGCTCACGGTGCTGCAGGCCGAGCAATGGCGCGACCGGCTGATGGCCGAGGACGGCGCCCTGGCCGAATGGCTCGACAGCTTCCCCGATACGGATTCGCAGCAGATCCGCGCGCTGATCCGCCAGGCACGCAAGGACGTGCCGGCTGGCCCGGCCGTGGCTGCCGAAGCCGCCGAGGAAGGTGCGACTAGCGCGCCGCGCAAGGTCAGCCGCGCCTACCGCGAGCTGTTTGCCCTTCTGCGCGAGCAGCTGTCGGGCAGCCAGGGCTATCGCGGCGCGCCGCAGCCCGCGGCGCCCGCCGCTGCCGACGACGACAGCGATGACTGAGTCCCCATCCGCCTGCGACGCGGTGCGCATCGGCATCGTGTCGATCAGCGACCGCGCCAGCAGCGGCGTCTATGTCGACCAGGGCCTGCCGGCCTTGCAGGACTGGCTGGGTCGCGCGCTGCGCAACCCGGTGCATTTCGAGCCGCGGCTTATTCCCGATGAGCAGGAACAGATCAGCCAGGCGCTGATCGAGCTGGTCGACGCCGGCTGCAGCCTGGTGCTGACCACGGGCGGCACCGGCCCGGCGCTGCGCGACGTGACGCCCGAAGCCACGCTGGCCGTTGCCGACAAGGAAATGCCGGGCTTTGGCGAGCAGATGCGCCAGATCAGCCTGCGCTTCGTGCCCACCGCGATTCTCTCGCGCCAGGTGGCGGTGATCCGCGGCCAGAGCCTGATCATCAACCTGCCCGGCCAGCCCAAGGCGATTGCGCAGACGCTTGAAGGCCTCAGGGACGCGGACGGCAAGAGCGTCGTGCCCGGCATCTTCGCGGCCGTACCATATTGCATAGACCTGATCGGCGGCCCTTACCTGGAAACACACAGCGAAGTCTGCGATGCCTTCCGGCCCAAGAACGCGCAGCGCGCGGCGGCTGCCAACTGAGCCTTTAATGCTCCACGCGCCTCCACGCAGGCGCTTCTTCTAGACTGTTCCATGCCGGCCAGGTCCCCCTGGCCGCTGCCGTTTGCGTTTATGTCCCAATTGAAACTCACCCTGCTGCTGGCCTTCTTCACGATGCTGGGGCCGCTGGGGATCGATACCTATCTGCCCTCGTTCCACGCCATTGCCCAGGAATTCGCGGTCGATGCCGCCGTGGTCCAGCAGACGCTGAGCGTCTATGTGCTGGGCCTGGCGCTGATGATGCTGGTCTACGGCACGCTGTCGGATGCGATCGGCCGGCGCCGCGTGATGCTGTTCACCGTGACCGGCTTTGGCCTGGTGTCGCTGCTGGCCGCGCTCGCGCCGAGCATTGAAAGCCTGATCGCGCTGCGCGCCGCCCAGGGCGTGATGGCGGGCGCGGGCATGGTGGTGTCGCGCGCGATGGTGCAGGACCGCTACCAGGGCGCGCAGGCCCAGCGCATGATGGCCATGATCATGGTGGTGTTCGGCCTGGCGCCGGCACTCGCGCCTATCCTCGGCGGCTGGCTGCAGCTGCACGGCGGCTGGCGCGCCTCGTTTGTCTTTCTGGCGGTGTTTGCGCTGCTGCTGCTGGCCACGGCATGGCGCGGCCTGCCCGAAACGCTGGAGGTGGCGCAGCGCACGCCGCTGGCCTGGCGCCCGATTGCGCGCAACTATTTGATTGCCATCCGCCACCGGCCATTTCGCCGCATGCTGCTGGCCATCGGCATGATGGGCTCGGGCATGGCGGTCTATATCGCTTCGGCCGCGGAATTTGTCATCACGCTGCTCGGGCAGAGCGAGACGGGCTTTGGCTGGCTGTTCATTCCGCTGGTGGGCGGCGGCATGCTGGGCTCGGTCATCAGCAGTTTTCTGGCTTCGCGCCTGCCGCCGCGCCGCCAGAAGCAGATCGGTTTTGCGCTGATGGCGCTGGCCTGCATCAGCAATGTCATCTACAACCTGCTGTTCACGGCCAGCCTGCCCTGGGCGGTGATGCCGATTGCGCTCTATACCCTGTCATGGTCGCTGATCAGCCCGGTGGTCGTGCTGCAGGCCGTGGGCCTGTTCCCGCAGATGCGCGGCCTGGCCTCGTCGCTGCAGGGCTTTGTGCAGATGCTGCTGTTTGCGCTGATCACCTCGGCGCTCGTTCCGCTGCTGTTCCACAGCGCGCTGCTGCTGGCTCTGGGCCATGCGGCGATGGTCATGGGCGGGATGCTGGTCTGGGCCGTCTGTACGAGAAGTCACGACGCCGCGCGCTGAGGAATGCGCGCCGGGCAGTGCCTGGATATGTCACATTGATTACATAGTCTGTGACTAGCATGTGACATATCGCCCGGCCGCCCCGTGCCGGGCCGGCTCCTATTTCACGCGCTCATGTCCTCCTCCATCGCCCTTCGCCAGCCGGCCGCCCTCCAGGCCCTGCCGGCCGACTCCCCCCAAAGCAACGCTGCCGCCCAGCGCACCCGGCTCGCCTGGCGGCGCTCGCTGGGCGCGCGCCTGCAACTGATCTTCGCGCTGGCCCTGGCCCTGGGCTGGGGCTGCGCCGGCGTCGGCCTGTGGGCACTGGACCGCAGCCAGGATGCGCTGCAGCGCGTGATCGCCGAGCGCAGCGTGGCCGAGCGCCAGGTCGCAGATGCGTTCTGGCTGCAGTCACGCAACATCGAACGCCTCAAGGCCATGGCGCTGAGCTCGGAACCCGAAGTCGGCGATGTGCTGGGAGCCGAGGTGGCGACCGACGAAGCGGCCTATGCCAAGCTGCGCCAGGCCGTGGACCCGGTCGCGCACAGCGCCACCGAGCAGCCGCTGTGGCAGGCCCTCGATGAACGCCATGCCGCGTTTCTGGCCGCCAGCGCGGCGCTGGTGACGGCACGCGACAGCGGCCTCACGCAGCGCATACGCGAAACCGTGGACCAGCAATTCCTGCCCGCGGCCCAGGCGCTGACACAGCAGCTGCAGGCGCTGTCCAACCACCAGCGCCAGGCCATGGACGAAGCCGCGCAGCAGGCAGCGCAAAGCGCCGCCACCGCGCGCGGTGTGCTGCTGGCCCTGTGCGCGGCTTCGGTGCTGCTGGGCCTGTGGCTGGGCTGGGCGCTGCGCCGCTGGATCGTCCAGCCGCTGGCCCAGGCCCACAGTGCCGCGCAGCGCGTGGCGGCGCTCGATCTGCGCACCGACCTGCACAGCCGCGGCCAGGACGAAGCCGGCCAGATGCTGGGCGCCATGGCGCGCATGCAGACCAGCTTGCGCGATCTCGTCGGCCAGTTGCAGGGCGCGACGCGCCATGTGGCCGAGGCCTCGCAGGAGATTGCGCGCGGCAACCACGATCTGTCGCAGCGCACCGAACACGGCGCGCTGCAGTTGCAGGCCGCGAGCGAGCATCTGGCCATGCTGTCCGAGACCACGACGCGCGCCGCCAAGGCCGCCGACCGCGGCCAGCAAGTGGCGCAGCAGGCCAGCCAGAGCGCCCAGGCCAGCGGCGCGTCCATCGAAGCCCTGGCTGGCACCATCCACCACATGGCGGGCAGCGCCCAGCGCATTGCCGACATCACCGGCGTGATCGACACGCTGGCCTTCCAGACCAATCTGCTGGCGCTCAACGCCGCCGTCGAAGCCGCACGCGCGGGCGAGCATGGCCGCGGCTTCAGCGTGGTGGCGGCCGAGGTGCGCGCGCTGGCCAATCGCAGCGCCAGCGCGGCCAAGGAAATCAAGCAGCTGGTGCAGGCCTCGGGTGCGCAGGTCGACGAAAGCAGCCGCCTGGCAACGCAAGCCCGCGCGCGCACTGCGCAGATGCTGCAGGCCATAGAACAGGCCACGCAGAGCATGACCGACATCACCAGCCAGGCCCATGGCCAGCAGCAGGACATCGCCGCGCTGCACGAGGCCGTGCATGCGCTCAGCGACCATGCGCAGCACAACGCGGCCCTGGTGCAGGAGTCGGCAGCCGCGGCGCTGAGCCTGCAGGATCAGGCCGGCGCGCTGTCGCGCATTGCCACGCGCTTTGCACTGCCGGCCTGAGCACGCGCGTCAGTTCACCGGCGTGATCGGGAGATAGAACTGCCCGCCGGCCTGCTGGAACTCCTGGGCCTTGGCCTGCATGCCCTCGGCCAGCGCCGCCTCCTCCGCCACGCCCTTCTGCGCCGCGAATTCGCGCACCTCCTGCGTGATCTTCATCGAGCAGAACTTGGGCCCGCACATGGAGCAGAAATGCGCGACCTTGGCCGAATCCTTGGGCAGGGTCTCGTCGTGGTAGGCCTGGGCGGTGTCGGGGTCCAGCCCCAGATTGAACTGGTCCTGCCAGCGGAAATCGAAACGCGCCTGCGACAGCGCGTCGTCGCGCGCGCGCGCGCCCGGGTGGCCCTTGGCGACATCGGCTGCATGGGCGGCAATCTTGTACGCCATGATGCCCTGCTTGACGTCGTCGCGGTCGGGCAGGCCCAGATGCTCCTTGGGCGTCACATAGCACAGCATGGCCGTGCCCATCCAGCCGATCATGGCCGCGCCTATCGCGCTGGCAATGTGGTCGTAGCCCGGCGCGATGTCTATGGTCAGCGGCCCCAGCGTGTAGAACGGCGCTTCGTGGCAGTGCTTGAGCTGCTCCTCCATGTTGGCCTGTATCAGATGCATGGGCACATGGCCCGGGCCTTCGATCATGGTCTGCACGTCATGCTTCCAGGCGATCTGCGTGAGCTCACCCAGCGTCTGCAGCTCCGCGAACTGGGCTTCATCGTTGGCGTCGCTGGCGCAGCCCGGGCGCAGGCCGTCGCCCAGGCTGAAGCTCACGTCGTACTGCTTCATGATGTCGCAGATGTCCTCGAAATGCTCGTAGAGAAAGCTTTCGCGGTGGTGGGTCATGCACCACTTGGCCATGATGGAGCCGCCGCGCGAGACGATGCCCGTGCGGCGCGCGGCCGTGAGATGGATGAAGGCCAGGCGCACGCCCGCGTGGATGGTGAAATAGTCCACACCCTGCTCCGCCTGCTCGATCAGCGTGTCGCGAAAGATCGCCCAGGTCAGGTCCTCGGCCACGCCGCCGACCTTCTCCAGCGCCTGGTAGATCGGCACCGTTCCGATGGGCACGGGCGAGTTGCGCAGTATCCAGTCGCGCGTGGTGTGGATGTTCTTGCCGGTCGACAGGTCCATCACGTTGTCTGCGCCCCAGCGCGTGGCCCAGACCAGCTTCTCGACTTCCTCCTCGATGCTCGAAGTCACGGCCGAGTTGCCGATATTGGCGTTGATCTTGACCTTGAAATTGCGCCCGATGGCCATCGGCTCGATCTCGGGATGGTTGATGTTGGCCGGAATGATGGCCCGGCCGCGCGCCACCTCGTCGCGCACGAACTCGGGCGTGATGATCTTCGGAATGCGCGCGCCCAATGCGTTGCCCGCAAGGCGGTTCTCGCGCGCCGTGTCCTGCTGGTAGGCCGCAATCCATTCGCGCCGGCCGTTTTCGCGCAGCGCCACGTATTCCATCTCGGGCGTGATGATGCCGCGGCGCGCGTAGTGCATCTGCGTCACGTTGGCACCGCTTTTGGCGCGGCGCGGCTGGCGCTGCAGGCCCGCGGCCTCGGCGCGCAATTGCTTGAGGCGCAGCGCCTCCTCGCTCTGGCTGCCGTCATCGAGCGCTGCGCGCGGCCGCCCCACATACCACTGACTGTCGGCGCGCGCATCGATCCAGGGCGCGCGCAGCGCCGGCAAACCGCTGCGGATGTCGATCATCACCGCGGGGTCGGTATAGGGGCCGGAGGTGTCGTAGACGCTGACCTCTTCGCCATTGGTCAGCGCGATGTCGCGCACCGGCACGCGCAGGTCGGCATGCAGCTGGCCGGGCAGATAGCTTTTGCGCGAGGCGGGAAACGGCAGGCGCGATTGCGCGAGCAGGTCGCTGAAGGACGGGGTGGCAAGTTCGGGTGGGCGGGCATTCATCGCAGTCTCCTCGGGTGGATGGTTGAATCAACAACGCTCCGAGGAATGCCGGGCCGGGACCTGTCGCCCCATGGCCGCAAGGGCCAGGGACGGACCACCGCCGGCTGGGGACTTGCCCCGCACGCGCACCCAGGTGCACGAGCAGCCTTGGGTGGCGCGGGTGAAGGGGTCCGCAGGCATGGTCTTCGGGCGTGGTGCCCCCATTGCCTGTTGCCTCCCTTACCCCGCTTCAGGGTCTCGCTCTTCTTCCGCCGGTATGAACCGGATCAAGTTCGTCGGGTTCGCCAGCCAGCCTGTTCACACAGACCGTCTGGCATCTCAGCGCATACGCACACCCCGGAGCTGAGACGAGTATAGCGGCGCGCGGAGCCCAGGGGCGTTCGTTGCGGTTGCCTGGCAACGGCCTTGGCGGCAAGCGCAGGGAACGCTGGCGGCGCGGCGGTGACTAAGAACGGCGGGCCGCCCGCCCTGTTGATGGCTCCACACGCAGGTACTGCAGAAAGAAACAGATGCGTCACCACTCACAAGGAATCTTTCGTTGCATCGCACTGGTCTGCCTCTTTGCGGGGCTGGCAGGCTGCGCCGTGATGGATAAATCAGAGTGCGCCCATGCCAACTGGCATGAAATCGGCAAAGTGGATGGTCTGGCAGGCAATCCCATGTTCTCCGTGCGCGAAAAGGCCTGCGCAAAGCATGGCCTGGGCGCCGACCAGTCCTCCTACGAGCGTGGCGTTCAAGCCGGCCTGAGCGGATTTTGCACCGCGGCCTCGGGCCGTATCCATGGCGCCAAGGGCGGCACATACCGCCGTGGGCTGTGTCCAGCGGCAACCGAAAGCGACTTTCTTGCCGGATATGCGCCAGCGTATGAAAAATTCAAATTCCAGAAAAAGATACGCGAGCTGCAATCGCAGATATCGGAAAAAGAGCAACTGCTTGGCCAGGAGCTGGGCAAGAGCGGCAAGCCGGATGTAGAAGGACTCAGGCAAGAGATCAAGCGTCTGAAAAAGGAGTTGCAAACGGAGATGTATCTGCGGATTCTGGACTGAGGGTCGCAGCGCTGCTCAGCGGCCCTGGGCCTTGAGCAGCCGGTCCAGGCGTGGATAGACGCGCCGCGCGTTCAGCTCGAACACCTGGGCGCGCGCCTGCGGCGACAAGCCTGGCACGCCATCCACATAGCGGCGCGTGTCGTCGAAGTGGAAGCCGGTTTCGGGGTCCACGCCCTTGACGGCGCCATGGATTTCGGACGCGAACAGCACGTTCTCGACCGGAATCACATCCAGCAGCAGATCGATGCCGCGCTGGTGGTAGACACAGGAGTCGAAAAACACATTGTCGAGCAGCTGTGCCATGGGCGGGCGCTCGAGCTGCTGCGCCAGACCGCGGTAGCGGCCCCAGTGGTAGGGCACGGCGCCGCCGCCGTGTGGAATCACGAAGCGCAGCGTCGGAAAATCCCTGAACAGATCCGACAGCACGAACTGCATGAACACCGTGGTGTCGCCATTGAGGTAATGCGCGCCGGTATGGTGGAAGTTGGCGTTGCAGGAGCAGCTGACATGCACCATGCCAGGCACATCCAGTTCCACCATCTTTTCGTACAGCGGGTACCAGTGGCGGTCGGTCATCGGCGGGCCGCTCCAGTGCCCGTCCGAAGGGTCGGGATTGACATTGCAGCCGACAAAGCCCAGCCCGTTGACGCAGCGCTCGAGCTCGGCAACGCTGGCCGAGAGGTCCGCGCCCGGCGACTGCGGCAGCTGGCACACGCCCGCGAACTCGCGCGGGTAGAGCCGCGTCACGCGGTGGATCAGATCATTGCAGGCCTGCGTCCAGTGCCGGCTGGTCTGCAGGTTGCCCACATGGTGGGCCATTGCGCCGGCCGTGGGCGAAAACACCGTCATGTCGACCCCGCGCTGGCGCTGTGTCGCGAGCTGGTTGCGCTCCAGGCTGTCGCGGATCTCGTCGTCGCCGATGCGCACATCGGGCGCAAGCGCGGGCGCGCCCGGTGCGTTCAGCAGCGCCTTCTGGCGCTGGCGGTAGTCGTTCAAGGCCATGGGCGCGGTGGTGTAGTGGCCGTGGCAGTCGATGATCATGGGCGGGTTCCGGTATCGGCTTGGCAAGGCCATCAGCTGAGGTGAATGCCGGCATCGGGTATCACCTTGTCCCACTCGGCCGTCTCCTTGCGCGTGCGCTCGGCCAGCACCTTGGGTGTGCTGATGTGCAGATCGACGCCCTGCTCGCGCAGCCGCGCTTCGAAGGCCTTGTCGGCGCCCAGCTTGCCCAGCGCGGCGCCCAGCTTGTCGATCACCGCGGGCGGCACGCCGGCCGGGCCGAACAGGCCATACCAGGTGGTGTATTCAAACCCCGGCAGGCCCGCCTGGCGCATGAACAGCTCGGACGCCAGATGCGCCAGGCCGCCCACGCCGGCCGAGGCAAAGTTCAGGCTGCCGGGATTCGCCTTGGCATGGTCGATCAGCTCCTTCACCGAGCTTGCCGGCAACTGGCTCGACACCACCAGTACATGCGGGCTGGTGGTGACCATGCCCACCGGCGCCAGCTGGGTGAGGATGTCGACGCGCTTCTTGCTCAGCAGCGGCTGGATCACGACATTGCCCGAAGCCGCGGATGCCGTCATAGACGCTGCCGGCCTCGCCCAGCGCCGCAAGGATCACATGGCCGGCCGAACCCCTGTCCAACGGCAGCAGCTCGCCCGAACGCACATGGCGGCGAATGCCGCGCGGCCCCTCGACGCGCAGCAGGCAACTGCGCACGCTGTTCTCGTAGACATAGAAGGACGCGCTCTCACCCGTGGCTTCCGCGTGCGCGCCAGCCGCAGCGCGGTAGGCTTGTGCAGCCCCGTGCGCCGCGCCAGCTCGGCCAGCGAAACAAAGCTTTCATCGCCCGAGAAAGCCTTGAGCACCGACAGGGCCCGGGCAACCGCAGTGACATGGGTCATGGGCGTGGTCAACGGGCTCAGAAACCCTGCAGATCCAGCCATTCGCCGGGCTCGGCGCGGGTGGCACGCAGCCGGTTGATGGGAGCCTCCACATCTTCCCAGCCCAGCGCCACGCCAAATGCCACCGAATAGCCTTCGGGCAGCGCCAGCTGCGTGGCCACGGTGGCGCCAAAGCGGCGCCAGTAGCCCTGGGCGCAGGTGGCCAGGCCCTGCTCCACCGCCAGCAGCATCAGCGACTGCAGATAGATGCCCAGATCCGCCCATTGCGCCAGCCCCATGCGCGTGTCGACGCTGACAAAAATGCCCACGGGTGCACCAAAGAACGCGCCATTGCGGCTCAGCTGTTCCAGCCGCGCGGGCTTGTCGGCGCGCTCTATGCCCAGCGTGCGATAGAGATCTTCGCCATTCTCGAAACGCCGGCTGCGGTAGGGCTCCCAGAGGCTGGGCGGGTAGGAAGTGCCCGTGGGACCGTCTTCGGGCGCGGCCTGGGCCACGGCGGCCAGCAGATGGGCCAGCGGCGTGCCCGTGAGCGCCGTCACGCGCCAGGGCTGGAGGTTGCCGCCCGATGCGGCACGCGCGGCCGAATGCAGCATGGAGCGCACCACGGCGGCCTCGGGCACGCGGGGCAGGAAAGCGCGCACCGAGCGGCGCGCATGCAGGGCATCTTCAACGTTCATGGGATGGGCTTGTTCGAGCGACGGACTCGCCAGTCTAGCCGCTGGCTGACCCTGGACGGCAGCAGCGAGCTGCGTGCCCCTGGGCGGCAGCAGCGAGCTGCGTGAACAGCGCAGACCGTCTGGCATCGCGGCATATACGCGCGCAACGACGCAATCCCGTGCCCGCGGACTTATCGGTCGAAGAATCTGCGCAGATTCTTCGACCGCAGCGCATCCCGCAACAGCGGCGGCATGGCCATCACCAGCAGCATGGCCGCCAGCGGCAGGATATAGATGAAGTGCACATACTCAAAGCCGACGGCGCCGACCATGCCACCCAACACAAACATGGCGAACAGGCCGGCACAAATGCGCATGCGCTGCCAATCAGGCGGTGTCTGGCGCCGGGGCGTAGCCGGCAAAATGGCATTGCCCAGCTCCATGCCCAGGTCGGTGATATTGCCGGTCATATGGGTGGTGCGAATACGGCCTCCCGAACTTTTGGAGCTGATGGCGTTTTGCCAGCCCATGATGAAGGAAAGCATCAAAAGGGTCACGGGCAGCGCGTAATGCGTATTCCATGTCAATGTCATGGAACCCACCAGGGCAAACAGCAGCAGCAGCAGCGCTTCCTGCAGCAGTGGCAGCGCATAGACGCTTTGCAGCCGGTGTTGACGGGCCCAGTTGACCAAAATGATGCAGGTTGCCGCTCCGCTGGTGAATGCCAGGATGGCACCCAGTGCATTGAGCAAAAGCTCGGCATCGTCAAACGCCCAGCCGTCAGCGATTTGTGAGGCAAAGCCGGTCATATGCGAGGTGTACGCATGCATCGCGAGAAGGCCACCGGCGTTGATCGCGCCAGCGTTGAAGGCCAACACCATACCCAGGGTGTGATTGCTGCCGGCCGTACGACGCCGGTTGGCAAGATGGCGAAGTATCCGCATGCCGCCAGTGTCATTGACTGGTATCTGGGCGGCTGTAAGTAGCGGTGCCCAGTCGCTATGGGATAGCAGGTTCCCGTCAAGCTGGCGGTCGCCTCGTCGGCCGCCAGCGGCGATTGCGCCTCACTTGCCCATCAGCTGGTCGATCTTGTCCTTCTCGAACTTCTGCGGACGCTCGGATTCGCAGGGCACGCAGTCGCGGGTCTTGGTCTGGGCGGAGAGTTTTTCAATCGCTTCCCAGAGCAGCGCAATCTGCTGCTCGTGGCCGGCCGCGCCTTCGCTCAGGCCGCGCATGGCCTGGGAGATGGGGTCGTCTTCCTGGGTCACGCCGTAGGCCGTGAAGGCGCGCGGCGCGGCCGCGGGGGCGTCGTGGTCCACGACATCGGCGCTCTGGCCGGCCTTGGATGCCAGGATGCGCGCGGGAATGCCCACCGCCGTGGCGCCGGCCGGCACGGGCTTGATGACCACGGCGTTACTGCCGATCTTCGCGCCGTCGCCGACCTCGAAGCCGCCCAGCACCTTGGCGCCGGCGCTCACCACGACATCGCGGCCCAGCGTGGGGTGGCGCTTGACGCCCTTGTACAGCGAGGTGCCGCCCAGCGTCACGCCATGGTAGATGGTGCAGCCGTCGCCGACGACCGCGGTTTCGCCTATTACCACGCCCATGCCGTGATCGATGAACACGCGCTCGCCAATCACCGCGCCGGGATGGATCTCTATGCCCGTGAGCCAGCGCCCCAGATGCGAGATGAAACGGCCCAGCCACTGCAGGCCGTGGTTCCAGCACCAGTGCGCGGGCCGCTGCAGCCAGATCGCGTGCAGGCCGGGATAACAGGTCACCACTTCCCAGGTACTGCGGGCCGCAGGATCACGGTCGAGAATGCACTGGATATCGGAGCGCAGGCGTGCGAGCATCGCGGGGGACTTGTTGGTGGGGAGCCGATAAGTCTAGCGGTTTGGCGGCGTGCTTTGCAGCATGGTCTTGGCGACACCGCGCAGGATGTGGATTTCTTCGGGGCTCAGTTGCGCGCGGTTGAAAAGCTGGTTGAGGCGCGGCATCAGCTTCTTCGGCGCGGCCGGATCGAGAAAGCCCAGATGCGTCAGCGCCTGCTCCCAGTGGCCCAGCATGCCCGCGACCTGGGCCGCATCGGCGCGGTCGGGAAGCTGCGCCGGCGCCGCGTTCTCGAGCGCAAAACCGCCCAGGGCCTGACGCCACTCGTAGGCAATCAGCTGGATGGCCGCGCCCAGATTGAGCGAGCCGAATTGGGGGTTCGACGGAATCGACAGCGCCACGTCGCAGCGGTAGACGTCCTCGTTGGCCATGCCGAAGCGCTCGCAGCCAAACAGGAAGGCCACGCCGGTTTCCGCCGCAGTGGACATGGGCGCGGCGGGCGCGGGTTCGGCTGTCACGGGCTGCAGCCGGCCCTGCACCAGCATTTCCAGATGCTGGCGCGGCGCACGCGTGGGCGGGCCGAAGTCGCGCGGCGTCATCGCCGTGGCGCACAGGTGGCTCATGCCTTCAAGCGCTTCGTCCAGCGTCTCGACGATGCGTGCCTGGGCCAGCACATCGAGCGCACCGCTGGCGCGCTGTATGGTTTCCTCGCGCCGCAGCACATTGGCCCAGCGCGGCGCGACCAGCACCAGGTCGTCGAAACCCATGGTCTTCATGGCGCGGGCAGCAGCACCCACATTGCCGGCATGGCTGGTCTGGATCAGGACGAATCGGGTCTTCATGGCATTCACAAAAGCGTTGGCAAAAGGCGGCAGCAGCCAAAGGTTGCCGCACAAAGCGCAGCAGGAATTGGACAGGCCGGGTAAAATCGCCAGCCATTGTCGCCGCCCGCATCGCCGGAGCCGGCCTCCCCCTGTTCTTACCCGCGTGTTGCGCTGCCTTTTTGCAGCGCGGCGCCAACGCTCACAATCTATGTCGTCTACCCTGCATCCCATGCTCAACGTGGCTATCAAAGCCGCACGCGCCGCCGGCGCCCTCATCAACCGCGCGGCTCTTGACGTGGAATCCGTGCGCATCGCACAGAAGCAGGTCAACGACTTTGTGACCGAAATCGACCAGGCGGCAGAAAAGGCCATCATCGAGACGCTGCTGACGGCCTACCCCGGCCACGGCATCCTGGCCGAAGAAACCGGCAAGGAATTCGGCGCCAAGGATTCGGACTTCGTCTGGATCATCGACCCGCTCGACGGCACCACCAACTTCATCCACGGCCTGCCCGTGTACTGCGTGAGCATCGCGCTGGCCCACCGCGGCAAGATCGAGCACGCCGTGGTCTACGACCCGTCGCGCAACAATCTGTTCACCGCCACGCGCGGCCGCGGCGCCTTCCTCAACGACCGCCGCATCCGCGTGAGCAAGCGCGCGCAGATGCGCGACTGCCTGATCACCACCGGCTTCCCGTTCCGCCAGGGCGACAACTTCAAGGCCCACATGGCCATGGTGACCGACGTCATGCCGCGCGTGGCCGGCGTGCGCCAGTCCGGTTCGGCAGCCCTCGACCTGGCCTATGTGGCCGCGGGCTTCAGCGACGGCTTCTTCCACAACGGCCTGAGCATCTGGGACGTGGCCGCGGGCTCGCTGCTGGTCACCGAAGCCGGTGGCCTGGTGGGCAACTACACCGGCGAAGCCGACTTCCTCGAGCAGCGCGAATGCCTGGCCGGCAATCCGCGCATCTACGGCAACCTGGTCACGGTGCTGGGCAAGTACAGCAAGTTCGCGGGTGCGGGCGAGAAGGCCGGCGTGCGCCAGGCCCTGGCCGAAGACGGCGAACCGGCGGCCGGCGAGCCGGCGGCTGGCGAGCCGGCGGCTGACGCCGCGCCCGCGCGCGCCGACGACCAGGCCTGAGCCGGTCCTGAATGAAGAAACCGCCTTTCGGGGCGGTTTTTTTTGGTCTCGCCGCCGCCGCCGCGCCCGGTCAGCCGGCGGGCAGCCTGGGCACGACGCTGCCGCGGCGCTCGTGCCAGCCGACGATGGCAATGCGCCGCCCGCTTTCATCGAACAGCGGCGTGATCTGCACCCATTCCTCGTGCAGCCGGCCGCTGCTGTCGCGATTGACCAGGCTGCCTTCCCAGCGCTGGCCGGCCATCAGCGTCGACCACAGATCGCGGTAGGTGGCCTGCGGCGTCTGCCCGCTGGCCACCAGCGACGGCTTTTGCCCCAGCAGCGTGGCCAGGGGGTAGCCGCTGGAGCGCTCGTACCGCGCATTGGCCCAGACGATGCGCCCGTCGGCATCGGTCAGCACGGCGGCCAGCGGGCTGGCGTGCAGCGCTTCGCGCAGTACCTCATGGCGCTGCTGCACGGTCCGCAGCTGTTCGTTGAGCCGGCGCAGCAGCAGCGCCATGGCGGCGGCCAGCATCAGCAGCCCAAACGACACCGAAGCCACCCACCAGCGGTCACGCCAGGTCATGAGCGCGCCGACATTGTCCAGCGCCACCAGCTGCCAGTCGCCTTCGGGATCGTGCCAGTCGAGCGCGCGCCGATCGACCACATGGCGCATGCCATTGACGCGCACTTCGCTGCTGTCATCGGCAAACGGCAGGGCCGACGCCACGCCATTGTTGAAATACCCGCCAAACAAGCCGCTCTGGCGCGCGGCATCGATACGTTGCTGGGTCAGGGGCGCGGTCATGGCATAGCGCCAGTCGGCGCGCGTGGAAGAGAACGCCACGCCATGCGGATCGAGCAGCAAGGTCGTCAGGCCGTTGCGGTTGAGCGCGGCATCCAGCGCCGCGGCATCGGTCTTGAGCACCACCACCCCCAACACCGCGGAATCGGCTTGCGCGCTGGTGCGCACCGGCGCCACAAAGAACAGATTGCGCGTGAGATTGCCCGTTTCCAGCGCCGCGAACACGCTGGGCCGGCCTTGCATGGCCTGGCGGAAATACGGCAGAAAGGCCTGCAGCCGCCCCGGCGCAAAGCGCTCGCTGGCATCCTGGGCCATGCTGTGGCCATCACGATTGAGCACATGCACACTCAGCACCGGCAAGCGCATGCGCAACTGGGCGAAGTGCAGTTGCACGACTTCGGGCGGTACATCCAGGCCGCGTGCCAGGTCCTTGATCGCCGGATCACCCAGGCCGACCGCGACCGCTCCCGACAGCGTGGCGCTTTGCAGCGTCTGCGCCAGCAGCGCCTGGCGGGTTTCATCGAGAATGCGCTGACGCTCCTGGGCGCGGTCGTTGAGCCGCCACAGCGTCACCGCCTGGACCGCCAGCAAAGAACCGAGGGCCGCAATCAGCGCCAGCACCAGCAGGTCGCGCAACGGCGCGCCCGCGCGCCTGGGCGCAGCCCCGCCCGGAAGCCAGCCGGCCATGGCCGTGACGCCCTGGCGCCAGGCCGCCATTGCCTTCGTTCGTTCACTCTGATCCCGCATGCCTAGCCTCTTGCCTCTGTGCGTGGCCACCGGCTTGTGGCCGCCGCAACCCACCATGTCATTGTTATCTGCACCTCGGCAGACGGGCTTCTGAGGCCCGTTTCTGCCCGGTCTGCAACGCGGGTGCGGTCACACCCGGCGCAAATCCGCTGGCAGATACTAACAACCCTGGAGCGGTTCACCCCTATAAAAGTGCCAGCGCGCAAACTGCGGGTGCGCGCAGGGGGACTTTGACAGGGCTACGCGGCGCCGTCGCACGAGCCGCGGCCCGGCATCATGACATGGCGGTCGGCGCCGCGGCCACCCATTCAATGGCAGTTTCGGACGTTGCCGACACGCCCGGAATCTGCACGGTCACGGATTGCTCCACCAGCACACAGGTCTGGCCGGTGCGCCGGCAGTGGTCCTGCACGCGCCAATAGTCGCCGTGGCTGAGGCAGCCGGTCTGGCAGATCACCAGATCGGCGGCCGCAAAACTGGTCGCCAGCGCGGCGGGGTCTTCCATGGGCGTGACGACGCCCGGCGTGCCGACGCCCGACTCGCGCTCGGCCGCCGCGCGCGCATCCCTCCACTGCCACTGCAGGCGCTGCTGCGCCAGGTTCTGCAGCCCGATGCGCAGTGCATCGACACGCTGCGACCGCTCCCAGGCCAGCGCCGTATCGCGCACGATCACGGCGGCGCGCAGACGCATGGCCTGGCCTTGCAGCCGCTCGATCTCGGCCGCCTGGGCACGCACCAGCGCATCGCAGCGCCTCTGGGTCTGGCCGTAGTGGCGCATCAGCGCGTGGTGCTCGCCAATCAATTGCGGAATTTCGTGCGCGGCAAGGTGCATGCTGGAGCCTCGGCGTGGTCGCGGCACGCGGGCCGCGGGGAAAGGAAAGGCCGAGGAAAACCCGCAGGCAGGCGATCGAACGGCTGGTGTGACCGGCGCCGTCCCTCAGGGTTCGCTCAGGAAAGACGCCAACGGAGCTGCGGAGAAGTGTATATCAACTGAGACTTATTCTCATTTAAACACTTGCCGATTGCCGGCCCAATGTGCGGTAGGTTGACGAATGTGCAGCTATAAGTCCACGCCCGGGGTGTGGCACTGCCAGCGCCACGCAGGTCTGGCGTGTCATCGACAATAATGTGTGTCTGCGTCGGGCGCTGCGCCCCGGCGCGCAGGGGAACCGATCTTGCACGTGCCGTGCCCGCGTTCTCCCCGCGAAACTCCTGTGATGCTGCGTAGAGGAAAACCTGCGCCAGAACCTACGCCGCCGGCCGTGAAAGCGCATGGGCCGGTGGCAATTGCCCGGTTGCATGCAATTGCGGCAGCCAACCCAAGTTATTGATTCAAAAGTGAATATCGAGAATACCGAAGCCGACCTGGCGCTGGCGAGCACCCCGCTTTCCGCGCACACGCCAATGATGCAGCAGTACCTGGGCTTGAAGGCCGGGTATCCGGACACGCTGGTGTTCTACCGCATGGGTGACTTCTACGAGCTGTTCTATACCGATGCCGAAAAGGCCACGCGGCTGCTCGACATCACGCTGACGCAACGCGGCCAGTCGGGCGGCCAGCCGATCCCGATGTGCGGCGTGCCCTTCCACGCGCTGGAGAACTATCTCGCGCGGCTCATCAAGATGGGCGAGTCGGTGGCGATCTGCGAGCAGGTCGGCGAAGTCGGTGCCAGCAAGGGCCCGGTCGAGCGCAAGGTGGTGCGTGTCGTCACTCCCGGCACACTGACCGATGCGGCGCTGCTGTCCGACAAGAGCGAAGCCCTGCTGCTGGCCGTGCATGCGGGCCCGCGCAACCGCTGCGGCCTGGCCTGGCTCAGCGTGACCCAGGGCCGGGTGCACCTGGCCGAATGCACGCCCGACGAGCTCGGCGATTGGCTGGTGCGCATCGCTCCGAGTGAAATGATCTACAGCGCCGGTGTGACCGAGCGCTTTGAAAAGCAGCTGCACGGGCTGCGCCAGGGCGGCAGTCTGGCCTGCCCGCTGAGCCCACGCCCCGACTGGCAGTTCGACCAGGCGCTGGGCGAGCGCAAGCTGCTGGAACAGCTGGGCGCGGCCAGCCTGCAGGCCTGGAATGCCGAAGACCTGGGACTGGCCCATGCGGCATCGGCCGCGCTGCTGTCCTATGCCGAACATACGCAAGGCCGCGCGCTGAGCCATCTGCACAGCGTGCAGGTACAGCGCAACGATGAACTCATCGATCTGCCGCCGGCCACGCGCCGCAACCTGGAACTGCTCAAGACGCTGCGCGGCGAAGACAGCCCCACGCTGTTCTCGCTGCTCGACACCTGCCAGACCGGCATGGGCAGCCGCCTGCTCAAGAGCTGGATGCTGGAGCCGCGGCGCGACCGCAGCGCGGCACGCGAGCGCCTGGCCGCCACCGAAGTGCTGCGCGGCCACCAGGGCGCGGGAGCCGCACCCTGGCAGCTGCTGCGCGCCGAACTCAAGGGCGTGAGCGATGTCGAGCGCATCACGGCGCGCATCGCGCTGCGCCAGGTGCGCCCGCGCGAACTGGTTGCGCTGGGCAAGACGCTGGCCAAGGCCCAGCTGCTGGCCGCAACCGGCGCCTCGCCCTCGGACTATCTGAACCAGGTCTTTGCCCACACCCTGCCGCCCGAAGGCTGCGCGGCGCTGCTGCAGGCCGCCTTGCTCGAGGAGCCCGCGGCGCTGGTGCGCGACGGCGGCGTGATTGCCGGCGGCTTCGACGCCGAGCTCGACGAGCTGCGCGCCATCCAGACCAACTGCGACAGCTTCCTGCTCGATCTGGAGACGCGCGAGAAGGCGCGCAGCGGCATTCCCAACCTGCGCGTGCAGTTCAACAAGGTGCATGGCTTCTACATCGAAGTCACGGGCAGCTACCTCGACCGCGTGCCCGACGACTACCGCCGGCGCCAGACATTGAAGAACGCCGAGCGTTTCATCACCCCCGAGCTGAAGAATTTCGAGGACAAGGCGCTGTCGGCCAACGAGCGCGCGCTGGCGCGCGAGAAATGGCTTTACGAGCAGATTCTCGACCAGCTCCAGCCGCATGTGCCGGGCCTGACCCGCGTCGCCGGAGCGCTGGCCACGCTGGATCTGCTGTGCACCTTTGCCGAACGCTCTCTGACGCTGCAATGGTGCGCGCCCGAGTTCGTCAACCAGCCCTGCATAGAGATCGAGGGCGGCCGCCACCCCGTGGTCGAAGCGCGCCTGGCCGAAACCTCGAGCGGCGCCTTCATCGCCAACCACACGCGCATGAACGCCAATGCGCGCATGCAGATCATCACCGGCCCGAACATGGGCGGTAAATCGACCTATATGCGCCAGGTGGCGCTGATCGTGCTGCTGGCCAGCATGGGCAGCCATGTGCCGGCGACGGCCTGCCGCCTGGGGCCCATCGACGCCATCCATACCCGCATCGGCGCGGCCGACGATCTGGCGAATGCGCAGTCGACCTTCATGCTGGAGATGACCGAGGCCGCGCAGATCCTGCATGCGGCCACGCCGCACAGCCTGGTGCTGATGGACGAGATCGGCCGCGGCACCAGCACCTTCGACGGTCTGGCGCTGGCCAGCGGCATTGCCAGCCATCTGCACGACAAGACGCGCGCCTTCACGCTGTTCGCCACCCACTATTTCGAGCTCACCGACCTGCCGGCCAAGGCGCGCCAGGCGGTGAACGTGCATGTGGGCGCAACTGAATCAGGAAGTGACATTGTGTTTCTACATGAAATACAACCCGGGCCTGCCAGTCGCAGCTATGGTATCCAGGTGGCGAAACTTGCGGGAATGCCTACCGCAGTGCTCTACCATGCGAGGCATACGCTGGCAGCGCTGGAAGAGCGCGCCGGCGAGGACCGGCGCCAGGTGGATCTGTTTGCCGCGCCCGAGATGCCCGAACCCCGCGCCGAAGTCAGCCTGCTGCAACAACGCCTGCTGGACCTCGAACTCGATGCGCTGAGCCCGCGCGAGGCGCTCGACCTTCTGTACGCTCTTCAAGGACTTGCCCAAAAGCCATGACCTACTGTGTAGCCATCAAACTCGACGCGGGGCTGGTGTTTCTTGCCGACTCGCGCACCAACGCCGGACTCGACCACATCAGCTCCTTTCGCAAGATGATGGTCTACGAGACCCCCGGCGACCGCTTCATGGTGCTGCTGTCGGCAGGCAACCTGTCGATCTCCCAATCGGTCCGTGAAATCCTGCAGCAGCAGCAACTGCGCGACGAGCACACCGGCGAGATGCTGACGATCTGGAACGCGCGCAGCATGTTCGACGCCGCGCGCATCCTGGGCGCGGCCGTGCGCCATATCTATGACCGCGACGGCGTGGCGCTCAAGCGCGCCGGGCTGGACTTCAATGTCTCGCTGGTGCTCGGCGGCCAGATCCGCGGCGAGGGCATGCGCCTGTTCCAGGTCTACTCGGCCGGCAACTTCATCGAAGCCACGAACGAGACGCCCTACTTCCAGGTCGGCGAGTCGAAGTACGGCAAGCCCGTGCTGGACCGCGTGATCACGCCGCAGACGCCGCTGGACGAAGCCGCCAAGTGCGCGCTGGTGTCCATGGACAGCACCATCAAGTCCAACCTGTCGGTGGGCCTGCCGCTCGACCTGATCGTCTATGAGGCCGATCAGTTCGCCAGCGACAAGATCGTCTGCATCGATGAAAGCAACCCTTATTACCGGCTGCTGCATGACAACTGGGGCGAGCGTCTGCGCCACGTTTTCGACAGCATCGAGGACCCGGCCTGGGATGGCGGCGCGACCAATGCACCGATACGCGTGAGCAGCCGCCGCTGCCACCCGCTGTCCAAGATCACGCTGGCCACGGTCGCCGCCCAGCCCGCACCTTCAGCGAACAACGGGCTGCGCCAGGCCGGAGCCTACTCGGCGGGCGCATCGCTGCGCTCACCCTCGCACCTGCCGATCGCCCCGGTGCATCCGGACCACCTGATGGCGGGCGAGGCCGACCCCGCGGCCGCCCCGGCGGCAGGCGACGACGCGTCCGAAGACGACGAACGCCGCGAACTCTGAGCCCGCGGCCCGCCATGCTGCCGCTGGTCTTCTCCCACGCCAACAGCTTTCCCGCAGCCACCTACCGGCTGCTGTTCGCGCTGCTGCGCGAACGCGGCTGCGAGCCCCGCGCCGTGGAAAGCTTTGGCCACGATCCGAACTATCCGGTCAGCAACAACTGGCCGCACCTGGTGCAGCAACTGGCCGACTTCGCGCGCACCGAAGTCGAGCGCCTGGGCGAGCCGGTGTTTTTTGTCGGTCACTCGCTCGGAGGCTTCCTGAGCGTGATGGCCGCGGCCCTGCACCCCGAACTGGCGCGCGGCGTCTTGCTGATCGATTCACCGCTGATCAGCGGCTGGCGCGCCAACGCACTGGGCATGGCCAAGCGCACCCAGCTCGTAGGCTCGGTGTCGCCGGGCAAGATCAGCCAGCGCCGGCGCAACCAGTGGGCCAGCAGCGAAGAAGCGCTGGCGTATTTCCGCAGCAAGAAAGCCTTTGCGCAGTGGCACCCTGAAGTGCTGCAGGATTATGTGCACAGAGCTCTCAAGGACCACGACGGCAAGCGCATGCTGGCCTTCGAGCGCGAGGTAGAGACCGCGATCTACAACACCCTGCCGCACAACCTCGATGCGCTGCTGCGCCGCCACCCGCTGCGCTGTCCCGCGGCCTTCATCGGCGGGCGCAACTCGCAGGAGATGAAGCAGGTCGGCATGGACATGACGCTGCGCATCACGCAAGGCCGCAGCATGATTCTCGACGGCAGCCATCTGTTCCCGATGGAGCGCCCCGAGGCCACCGCCGCGGCCATCGAGGCCTCGCTGCTCAATCTGGTGTCGGTGCGCGCAACTTAAACGGAACGGGACAGGCCGCCATCGACGCGGATGTTCTGGCCGGTGATGTAGCCCGCACCTTCGGACAGCAGAAACGCCACCGTGGCGGCAATTTCCTCGGCCTTGCCATAGCGCTGCATGGGCACCGTCTCGCGCCGCGCATCGGTCTGGGGCAGGCTGTCGATCCAGCCGGGCAGCACATTGTTCATGCGGATGTTCTTCGCGCCATAGCGGTCGGTGAAGATCTTGGTGAAGCTGGCCAGGCCCGCGCGGAACACCGCCGAGGTCGGGAAGGTATCGACGGGCTCGAAGGCCCAGGCGGTGGAGATGTTGACGATGGCGCCGCCGCCCTGCTTTTCCATGATGGGCACCACCAGTCGCGCGGGGCGCACGGCATTGAGGAAGTAGACCTCCATGCCCTTGTGCCAGTCGTCGTCGGTGATGTCCAGAATCGGCGCGCGCGGGCCGTGGCCGGCCGAGTTCACCAGCGCGTCGATGCGGCCCCAGCGCTGCATCGCCAGATCGACCAGACGCTGCAGGTCGTCGGTGGACTGGTTGGAGCCCGTGACACCGACGCCACCGAGTTCCTGGGCCAAGGCCTCGCCCTTGCCCGATGACGACAGAATCGCCACCTTGTAGCCGTCCTGCGCCAGCTTCTTCGCGGCCGCGGCGCCCATGCCGGAGCCGCCTGCGGTGATGAGTGCCACTTTTTCCTGCGTCATGAAAATCTCCTCTCAGTGAAATGCAAACCCATGGCTGCCATCTCTGGCGCATGGTTCTCGAACAGCGATCATAGGCATGGCATCAGTCGCCTATGCGCAGATTGCGCCCGGCCAGTGCGCCCATGGCGACCCCGCCCGCGGCCAGCGCCGCGCAGACCAGCAGCGGCACCTGCCAGCCGCCCAGCAGATCATGCAGCTGGCCCATGGCCACCGGCCCGGCCGCGGCCAGCAGATAGCCCACGCATTGCGACATGCCCGACAGCGCCGTCGACTGCGGCACGTCGCGCGTGCGCAGCGCCACGAAGGTCAGGCCCAGGATGAAGTTCGCGCCCGAGCCCATGCCGAACAACAGCGCCCACAGCCAGGACAGCGCCGGCAGCAGCCAAAAGCCCAGCAGCGCCAGTGTGGACAGGGCCGCCGCCAGCGCGGCGGCCAGGCGTTGATCAGCCATGCGGCGCACGATGGGCGCGAGCAGCAAACCGGGAATGGCCGTGGCCAACTGCAGCACGCCGTGCAGCGTGCCGGCCTGCTGGGCCGAGATGCCGGCCTCGGCCAGAATGGCCGGCAGCCAGGCGATCGCCACGTAGTAGATCGTCGAGTTCAGGCCCAGATAGAGCGTGACCTGCCAGGCCAGCGCCGAGCGCCACAGCGCCGCCGGCGCCGCCGCCGTGGCGCCGGCCGCTTCAGCCGCGGCGCCCGTTGCCGGCTGCACAGCCCAGGTGGCAACGGCGGCCAGTGGCAAGACGATGAAGCAGGCCAGCGCCGCCTGCCAGCCCAGCGCGCCGGCCAGCGGCACGGCCAACGCCGAGCCCAGCGCCGCCACGATGCCCATGGACAGCGCGTAGGCGCCCGTCACCGCGGCCACGCTGTCCGGAAAATCGCGCTTCACCAGACTCGGCAGCAGCACGTTGCCGATGGCGATGCCCATGCCCAATAACACGGTGCCGGCATACAGCGCCCATTCAAGGCCGCTGGAGCGCACGCCAATGCCCAGGGCGATGACCGCCATCGCGCCCAGCAGGGTGCGCTCCAGCCCCCAGCGCCGCGCCAATGCCGCGCCCAGCGGTGACAGCAGCGCAAAGGCCAGCAACGGCAAGCTCGTGAGCGCGCCCGCCGCCGTGGTGCTCAGCCCGAAATGCGCGCTGATCAGCCCCAGCAGCGGCGGCAGCCCGGTCGCGGGCACGCGCAGGTTGGCCGCCACCAACAGGATGGCAACAAGAAGCAGGGCATTGCGGGCGCGCGGCGCAGGGGTCAGTGCGGTCATGGAGATGGCTCAAGAGAAGAACCATCACTCTACAAACCCGGTTCGTGGTTGAATATAGAAGAAAAGACAGATGATCGCTAAAACATGACAAGCCGCACCGCCCTCTCGCGTCTGCTGTGCAGCTACGACGCGGATCTCGACAGCCAGGCCGCCGTGGCGCTGCATGTCGAGGTCGCCGGCAACGCTGCCGAGCAACCCGTGCACCACCATCGCAAAGGGCAGCTGGTGCTGGCCCTGCACGGCAGCGTGACCTGCGAGGTACCGCAGGCGCTGTGGATGGTGCCGCCGCAGCATGCTGTCTGGATTCCCGGCGGCCTGCCGCACAGCAACCGTGCCACCGACAATGCGCGGATCTGCTTTCTGTTCATCGAGCCGGATGCGGCGCGCATGCCGGCGCACTGCTGCACGCTGGCCATCAGTCCGCTGGTGCGCGAGCTGGTTCTGCATCTGGCCGCACAGGGCGTGGGCAGCGAGGGCAGCGCGGGCAGCGCGGCGCGGGTCGTGGACTTGCTGCTGGAGTTGCTGGTGGCGGCGCCGGTGCAGCAGTTGCACCTGCCGATCTCCGATCACCCAAAGATACGGCACATGGCAGATGCTCTGGGCCGGGACCCGTCGGATCGCACCTCGCTGGCGCAGTGGGGCGAACGCCTGGCGATGAGCGAGCGCTCGCTGGCACGGCTGGTGGCGCATGAAACCGGGCTGACCTTTGGCCGCTGGCGCCAGCAGCTGCACATCCTCATCGCGCTGCGCCAGCTGTCGGAAGGGGCAACAGTGCAGCAGGTCGCAGGCAACCTGGGCTATGACTCGGTGACGGCTTTCATCACCATGTTCAAGAAAGCGCTGGGCCAGCCGCCGGGCCGCTATTTCTCCGCGCTGAAATAGGCCGCCGCTGCGCGCATGCCGGCGACCGCCTGCGCCGCATCCTGCTGGAAAGCGCTGTGCCAGATGGCATTCCAGACCGCGGGCCGGCCTTCGCCATCCCAGCGCTCCAGCGCCAGCGCGTTGATGATTTCGGCGTCAAACCATGCAGCGGCATAGCGCTCGCGCGCATGCGCATCGTCAGCGCCGGCCCACAGGAATTCCGACTGGTTGACAAAGCGCGCGAACGCCACCACATCCGCCGTGGCCGCGCGCGCCAATTCGTCAAACTCGCGCAGTGTGATCACTCACCGTGCCAGGCGATCACGCCGGTCCAGGCCGTGACCAGCACCACGATGCCGAACACGATGCGGTACCAGGCAAAGGGCACGAAGCTGTTGCTGGAGATATAGCGCAGCAGCCAGCGCACGCACAGCCAGGCGCTGATGAAGGAGAACAGCAGACCGACGGCAAACATGGGAATGTCGGCCATGCTCAGCAGATGGCGCTGCTTGACCAGGCTGTAGACGCCCGCGCCAATCAGCGTGGGCATGGCCAGGAAAAACGAGAAATCGGTGGCGGCCTTGCGCGACAGGCCCAGCAGCATGCCGCCAATGATGGTGGCGCCGCTGCGGCTGGTGCCCGGCACCATGGCCAGGCACTGGGCCAGGCCGACCTTGAGCGCGTCCATGGGCGTCATGTCGTCGACGGAATGCACGCGCACCACGGCATTCGGGCGCTTTTCGGCCCACAGAATCACCAGCCCGCCGAGGATGAACGTCGTCGCCACCACCAGGGGCGTGAACAGGTGCTCCTGGATCAGCTTGCCAAACAGCAGCGCCAGCACCACGGCCGGCAGAAAGCCGATGAACACATTCAACGTGAAGCGCCGTGCCTGGGCGCTGGTGGGCAATTCCACCAGCGTGCTGCGGATCTTCTGCCAATAGACCAGGATCACCGCGAAGATCGCGCCGGTCTGGATGGCGATATCGAATACCTTGGCCTTTTCGCCCTCGAAGCCCAGCAGGGTGCCGGCGAGAATCAGATGACCCGTTGACGAGATGGGCAAGAACTCGGTCAGTCCCTCGACCACGCCCATGATGGCGGCCTTGACCAGCAATACGATATCCACGGAGATGTCCTGTGTGTCGGTTGAAAGCCAACGATTATGTACGCCCGCGCCAAACCAGCAGCGCGATAACAACCCAGGAAAAGGTTTAATCTATCAATTTTGCATTTCGATTGAAATAATATATAAAGGTACCGCGCGGCGGCGTGCGGCCAGCTCTTCAACGCCCTGCCGCGCTCGCCCAGGCCACAATGGCGGCTTTTGCGCGCGAGGCCACCATGCCACTGGACTATCTGGATTTTGACTACAGCGAAGACGACGAGGGCACGGCCAGCTGGGATGCGCTGGCCAGCGTCGCCGCCGAGCGGCTGCCGGCGCTGACCGCGGAGGTGGAACAGCTGCTGCGCTGGGCCAGCCACGCGTTTGCCGGGCGCCGTGGGCCCATAGAGGAAGGCGGCGACTGGGACTACGACCTGCACGCCCATCAGGACGACGGCCAGCCGTTGGCCATCGACTTCGATGCGACCTCCGCCCGGCTGCAGCATGCGCCCGCCACCGGTCAGCGCATCGAACTGGGCCTCACGCTCAGCGCCAGCGCCGCTTTCAGCCAGGCGCTGCGCCAGCGTTACGCCATCGACTGACAATTGCTGGGCGCAAGCCAAAAAAACGACAATTTACCCTCCTAAGGTAAACACCTATTACTACAAAAACAATAGCTTCGCATTCAATTAGCACCTAGTGTAAGTCCTATATTCCTGGGTTGATTTTCTGGACCTGCGCTCCTTAGAATCGATCGTTTCAAAAAATAACCGGAAGCCTCCTATCCCGCGGCCCGCCCGGCACACAAACGGCCTTTCCATTGGAGACACCATGCAGGCTTTACTCAAATTTTCGCGAGGCGTCGACTGGCTTAACACCCAGGTCGGCAAGTACGTCATCTGGCTCATTCTGGCCTCCACCGTGATCAGCGGCGTGAACGCGGTGGTGCGCAAGGTATTCAATTTCAGCTCCAACGCCTTTCTCGAAGTGCAGTGGTATTTCTTTGCCGCCTCCTTCCTGCTCGCCGCCGGCTACACGCTGCTGCAGGGCGAACATGTGAAGGTCGACGTGATCGCCAGCCGCCTGTCCAAGCGCAAGCAGATCTGGATCGACATCTTCGGCTTCATCCTGTTTCTCACGCCCATGAGCGCCGCTGTGCTGTGGCTGGGCATTCCCTTCTTCTGGCAGGCCTTCCAGACCGGAGAGATGTCGAGCAATGCCGGCGGCCTGATCCGCTGGCCGGTCTATCTGATGATGCCGCTGGGCTTTGGCCTGCTGCTGCTGCAGGGCTGGTCCGAACTCATCAAGCGCATTGCCTTCCTGCAAGGGCTGATCGAGGATCCGACCGCCAAGAAGGCGGAGAAAACCGCCGAAGAAGATCTCGCGGAAGCCATCCGCAACCTGGCCCAAGCCTCCAAGGGCCCAAGCAAGAACCATAACGCTTGAGCGCAGGAGACACTTTCCATGGAATTCCTGACCCACAACCTGGCCCCGATCATGTTCGCGGGCCTGATCTGTTTTCTGCTTTTGGGCTTTCCCGTGGCGTTCAGCCTGGGCGCCTGCGGCATGTTCTTCGCGTTCATCGGCGTCGAGCTGGGCGTGCTGCCCGAAGCGCTGCTGCAGGCGCTGCCGCTGCGCATCTACGGCATCATGCAGAACGACACGCTGCTGGCCATTCCGTTCTTCACGCTGATGGGGCTGATCCTCGAGCGCAGCGGCATGGCCGAAGACCTACTTGACACCGTGGGCCAGCTGTTCGGCCCGGTGCGTGGCGGCGTCGCGCTGGCGGTGATCTTCGTCGGCGCGCTGCTCGCAGCCACCACCGGAGTGGTCGCCGCTTCGGTGATCTCCATGGGCCTGATCTCGCTGCCCATCATGATGCGCTACGGCTATGACCGGCGCATCGCTTCCGGCGTGATCGCGGCCTCGGGCACGCTGGCGCAGATCATCCCGCCGTCGCTGGTGCTGATCATCCTGGCCGATCAGCTGGGCCGCAGCGTCGGCGACATGTACAAGGGTGCTTTCATTCCAGGCCTGATGCTGACCGGCTTCTACGCGCTGTTCATCATCGGCCTGGCGATCTTCAAGCCGCACATGGTGCCGGCGCTGCCGCCCGAAGCCCGCACGCTGCGCGATGACAACGGCAAGTCGGGCATGCCCTCGCTGCTGGTGCTCACCGTGCTGTGCGTGGGCGCGTCGATCTTTGTCGGCCAGCACATGGTCGAACTGCACACCTGGTGGACCGGCGAGGCCGTCGACAGGGTGGCACTGGACGAGACCATCGTCGTTGCCATGTGCTTTGGCGTGGCGCTGGCTTTCGTCGCCGCTTCGTTCAATCGCGTCACGCGCATGGGCCTGCTGTCCAAGGTCGCCGAACGCGTGACCTTTGTGCTGATCCCGCCGCTGCTGCTGATCTTCCTGGTGCTGGGCACCATCTTCCTGGGCGTGGCAACGCCCACCGAAGGCGGCGCCATGGGCGCGCTGGGCGCGATGGTGATGGCCATGGTGCGCGGCCGCCTCAACATGCCGCTGCTGCGCCAGGCGCTGATGTCGACCACCAAGCTGTCGTGCTTCGTGATGTTCATCCTGATCGGCGCGACCATGTTCGGCCTGACCTTCCAGGGCGTGGACGGCCCGCTGTGGGTCGAGCATCTGTTGGCCGGCCTGCCCGGCGGCCAGCTCGGCTTCCTGATCGTCGTCAACGTGATGGTCTTCTTCCTGGCCTTCTTCCTGGACTTCTTCGAGCTGTCGTTCATCATCGTGCCGCTGCTGGCGCCCGTGGCCGACAAGCTGGGCATCGACCTGGTCTGGTTCGGCGTGCTGCTGGCGGTCAACATGCAGACTTCGTTCATGCACCCGCCATTCGGCTTTGCGCTGTTCTTCCTGCGCAGCGTCGCACCGACCAAGGCCTATGTCGACAAGGTCACGAAGAAGATGGTCGAGCCCGTGACCACCATGCAGATCTACGCGGGCGCGATTCCGTTCCTGATCATCCAGCTGGTGATGGTCGCGCTGATCATCATCTTCCCGGGCATAGTCTCCAGCGGACTCGATGAAAAGGTGGTCTACGATCTCGACAAGGTAAGGCTTGAAATGGAAGCCAGCATGCCGGCCGAAGTGGACTTCGATGACCCGAGCCTGAATATGCCGGGCGCCGAGGCACCCGCCGCCGCCGCCGACAACAACGACGACGCGCTCAAGGCCATGCAGGAAGCGCTGGAGCGCGACGCCGCCAAGCCCTGATCTGCCCCTGCCCGCTCCCAGCCCCTGCCGGTTCGCCCGCAGGGGCTTTTCAGTTCCTGGAGAGCTTGCCGATGGCGATCTCGGCGGCTTTGTGGATGTGTTCGCGCGAGGCTTTCTCCGCCGCCGCGCCATCGCGGCGCAGCAAGGCATCGACCAGCGCGGCCATCTCCTGCGCCGTGGCGGCCTTGCGTTCGGCCGAGCTGATGGTCATGGCGCGCAGGCGGTTGATGCGCGCATTGAGCGACTGCACCATCTCCCAGGCCACCTCCAGGCCGCTGCCCAGGAACATGCACTGGTAGAAGGCCGTGGTGCGCTCCATGACCAGCGTGAACTCGTCGCGCGCAAAGGCCTGCTGGATATGCTGGTTCAACGCCGCGAGTTCGGCCAGCGTGGCGTCCGAGGCCTTCTCGGCGCAGACGCGCGCCGCCTCGCCTTCAAGCAGCGCGCGCAGGGCGTAGATCTGTGCCGCGCGGCCCACATCGAGGCGGGCCACCATGGGCCCTTGCGCAATGGTCTCGACCAGGCCTTCGGACTCGAGCTGGCGCAGCACTTCGCGGATCACCGAGCGGCTCACGCCCAGCAGCTCGCAGAGCTTGCGCTCCACCAGGCGCTCGCCCGGCGCGAAGTAGCCGCTGAAGATGGCCTCGTGCATTTTTTCCAGCGTCAGTTCCCGCAAAGTCTTGGCCGACCGGTCTACTTTGAGCGAAGGCGTGGAAGAGTCAAGCACAGAGGGTTCCTGGTTCAGAGCGCTGCCGCACGGGAATGGCTGGCAGCCAAGCGGCATTCTAGTGCCTGGCCCCCTGCAGCAAGGCCTCAGACCGCGGCGTGGATGAAGGCCAGCAGCCGCGCATTGACGGCTTCGGCATCGGTCAGATTCATCATATGGCGTGCGCCCGGAACGATCTGCGCCTGGCCGCGCGGCGCGAGCGCCGCCATGGCCTGCGACATCGCCGGGCTGGAGTTGGGGTCGCCCTCCCCGGTCATGAACAGCGCCGGCATGGCCAGCTGCGGCAGGCGGCTCGCATGCACGGCGTCGGAGGTCGCAAACAGCCGGTAGGCGCGCGCATAGCCCTGGGCGTTCACGTCGGCCAGGATATCGGTGGTCAGCGCCGCGATCTCGCGCAGGTGCGCGGGCACGGGGGCGCCAAACCAGCGTTCAATGGTCGAGTCGACGGTGGCCGCCACGCCATCGCTTTGCAGCAGCCGCGCGCGCTCGAGCACCGCCGCACGCTGCGCGGGCGAGCGCTGGAACACCGCGTTCAGCGCCAGCAGGCGCGCGCAGCGCTCGGGGTGCGCCAGCGCGAACTCCAGCGCCACCAGCGCGCCCATGGAGTGGCCCACGATATGCGCCTGGGCAATCTGCAGGTGGTCGAGCAGCTGCAGCAGCTGCGCGGCGAAGTCCGCGAGTTGCACGCCTTCGGCCGGCAGCCGGCTTTCGCCATGGCCCAGCATGTCGTAGGTCACCACGCGGTGCTGGCGCGACAGCGCCGCGAGCTGTGGCTGCCAGGCCCGTTGATCCATGCCCACGCCGTGGATGAGCACGATGACGGTGTCCGCGCCCTCGCCATGGACCTGAAAGGCCGTGCCTTCGACGCGCCGGCTTTCCATGGGCTTAGACGGTTTCATTGGAGCCCAGCGCCGCCAGATCCTGGTAGCGGTCGCCGATGCGGTGGTGCGGGCGCCCGCCAATCGAGGCACCCAGCGCCACCACGATCTCGTTCGGGCCCGGGGCATCGTTGATCGCGAACTGCAGCGTCAGATAGTGCGAGCGCTTGCCTTCGTCATCCTTGTGCATCATGGGAATCGCAATCGAGCAGTTCGGCCCGCCGCGCACATTGGTGAAGCTCAGATAGCTCTTGGCGCCCACGGCCTTGCGGTAGAAGTTGCCGAAGTGCAGGGTGTGGATCAGTGCCGAGGCATGCTCGACTTCGCCGTCTATGCCGACCACGGCGGCCTTGCCGTAGGCCTCGATGGCATCGGCCGTGCCGGCCAGCGCCACGATGCGGTCCGTCAGCGCCTTGCCCAGCACCGGCGCGATGCGCATGATTTCAGGCTTGAGATTCTCTTCGAACGCGTGGCCGGCCCAGGGGTTGCGCAGCACGGCGGCGACACCGAACATGCGCAGCGGCACGGCCGCGGCCTTGCCGCCCTCGATCAGGCTTTCCTCGGTATAGGCCACGATTTTGCGCACGCCAATGTCTTGCAGATCCGTCATGATGTTCTCGCTGGTTTGGTTCAAAAGTTACTGGGGCTTGATGTCCGCGGCCTTGACCACGGCACGGTATTTGTCGACTTCCTGGGCCATGAAGGCCTTGAGCTCGTTGGCCGAGGCGCCCGATGCGGTCACGCCCTGCTCGGCCAGCTTCTTCACGATCTCGGGGTTGGCCAGCACGGCGCGCGCCGCGGCTTCGAGCTTGGTCGTCACTTCGGCCGGGGTCTTGGCCGGCGCGAACAGGCCGAACCACACGCCCAGGTCCACGGCCTCCAGGCCCGGCGTCTGGCCAATCGCCGGGATCTCGGGCGCCAGCGGGGACTTCTCGCGGCCGAGCACGCCATAGGCCTTGATCTTTCCGGCCTTGATGAACGACTGCGCGGCGGTGAGCGTGGAGATGCCCAGCTCGATCTGCCCGCCCATCACATCGACCAGCGCCGGCGAGGCGCCGCGATAGGGCACATGCGAGATCTGCGTGCGCGCCTTGAGATTGAACAGCTCGCCGGCCACATGCATGGGCGTGCCATTGCCCGCCGAAGCATAGTTCAGCAGGTTCTTGGGATCGCGGGCATAGGCGATCAGCTCGCTCACGGTGTTGGGCGGCAAATCCTTCTTGCCGACCAGCACCATGGGGCCGGTGCCGACAAAGGCCACGGGCTTGAGGTCGCGCAGGCCGTCGAACTGCAGCGCCGGGTTGATCAGCTTGTTGATCAGCACTTCCGAGCCCGAGCCCAGCAACAGGCTGTAGCCATCGGCCGTGGCGCGTACCGCGCGCTGCATGCCCAGCACGCCGCCGGCGCCGGCGGTGTTCTCCACGACGATGGACTGGCCCAGCCGGGTGCCCAGTTCCGGCGCAATGGTGCGCGCAATGATGTCCGAGCTGCCACCGGGCGCAAACGGCACGATCAGCACCACGGGCCGATCGGGGTAGACCGCCCAGACGCTGCCGGCCGCGCCCAGCAGCGCGCCGCCCAGCAGCATGGTCCGGCGCGCAGCGCGCAGACAGCGACTCTTCACATCCTTACGCAATCCATTCATGACCGTCTCCTGAAAACTGTTTTGTCAGATGGTATACCAACATACAAATTATGTCGCGGCCATTGGTTCGGGGTTTTCCCCAGATCCAGCCATGCATTAAAAAAGCCAGGCAGATGCCTGGCTTGAAAGTCGGGGACGAAAAACGCTCAGAGCTTCTTCGTCGCCATATAGCTGTCGAAGCGCGACTCGGCAAAGCGCGACCAGAGGATCTGGTCGCGCTGGAAATTGCGGTAGTCGGCGTAGATCTTCTTCCACTCGGGATTGCTCTTGTCGAGCTCGGCGTACAGCTCCATGGTGGCGTTGAAGGAGGCGTCCATCACGGTCTGCGGAAACGGCAGCACCTTGGCCTTGGCGGCGACGAGCTGCTTGAGCGCGCCGGGATTGCGCGCGTCGTAACGCCCCTGCGTGACCACATGGGCTTCGTGGGCCGCGGCCTGGACGATGCCCCGGTACTCGGGCGTCAGCGCCGCCAGCGCCTTCTGGTTGATATAGAACTCGAGGTTCAGACTGCCCTCCCACCAGCCGGGATAGTAGTAGTAGGGCGCGACCTTGTTGAAGCCCAGTTTCAGGTCGTCATAGGGTCCGATCCATTCGGCCGCATCGATCGTGCCCTTTTCCAGCGACTGGTAGATCTCACCGCCAGGGATGTTCTGCGGCACGCCGCCCATGCGCTCGATCACCCGGCCCGCAAAGCCGCCGACGCGGAACTTGAGACCCTTGATGTCGGCCGGCGACTTCACTTCCTTGCGGAACCAGCCGCCCATCTGCGCGCCGGTGTTGCCGCCAAGGAAGTTGACGATGTTGTACTTGGCGTAGAACTCGCGCATCAGCTTCTGGCCGTTGCCGTCGACCATCCAGGCCGTGAGCTGGCGCGAATTCATGCCGAAGGGAATCGCGCCGCCGATCGCGAACGCCTCGTTCTTGCCAAAGAAATAGTAGGGCGCGGTGTGCGCCACCTCCACGGTGCCGTTCTGCACGCCATCGACCACGCCAAAGGCCGGCATCAGCTCGCCAGCCGCGTGCACCGTGACATCAAACTTGCCGCCCGTCATTTCCTTGACCGCGCGCGCAAACACTTCGGCCGAGCCGTAGATGGTGTCCAGCGACTTGGGAAAGCTCGACGCAATGCGCCAGCGCACCGCCGGCTGGGCATGCACGGCGGGGGCGGCACCGGCCGCCAGCACACCGGCGATGCCGGCATTTTTCAGTATGGAACGTCGATCCAATTTATGTCTCCTCGGGTGATGCCAGGGCCTGCCTGCCGCAGCGCGGCGGCAGGGCGAAAAAAAACCGGCCAGGGCGCGCAGCCCTGTCCGGTCTTTTGCATGGGCTGGAGCGCATATGCGTGGCCAGCCATGTGTCTTGCTTACAGCTTGACCGAAGTCATGTAGCTGTTGAAGCGGAACTCCGAGAAACGCTCCCACAGCAGCTGGTCACGCTGGAAGGCACGCATATCCTGGTGGATCTTCTTGAACTCGGGCGACTTGGCCTCGTGCTCGGCAAAGACTTCCATCGAGGCCTTGTAGCCAGCGTCCATCATGTCCTTGGGGAAGGCCTTGAGCTGGGTCTTGTCGGCCACGAGCTTCTTCAGCGCGATCGGGTTGAAGGCGTCGTACTTGGAGGTCATGTCGCGCGCCGCGATCTTGGTCGCCGCGTCGACGATGGCCTTGTTCTCGGTCGACAGCGCGGCATAGGCCTTGGTGTTGACAAAGAACTCGAGCTCGGCGCCACCTTCCCACCAGCCGGGGTAGTAGTAGTAGGGCGCGACCTTGTTGAAGCCCAGCTTCTGGTCGTCGTAGGGGCCGACGAACTCGGTGGCGTCCAGCGTGCCCTTTTCCAGCGCCTGGTAGACATCGCCCGCGGGCATGTTCTGCGCAACCACGCCCAGCTTGGCCATGGCTTCGCCGAACAGGCCGCCGCCCAGGCGCATCTTCAGGCCCTTGAGGTCGGCCGCGGACTTGATTTCCTTGCGGTACCAGCCGCCCATCTGCGTGCCGGTGTTGCCCGCGCTGTAGCTCTTGAAGTTGTAGTTGGCGAAGAACGCATCCATCAGCTTGCGGCCGTTGCCATGGTCCATCCAGGCATCCATCTGGCGCGCGGTCAGGCCGAACGGCACGGCGCAGGCAAACGCGAAGATCGCATCCTTGCCGGTGAAGTAGTAAGGCGCGGTCTGCGCCATCTCGATCGTGCCGTTCTGCAGCGCATCGACCACACCGAAGGCCGGCATCAGCTCGCCAGCGGCGTGCAGCGAGACTTCGAACTTGCCGCCGGACAGGGCCTTGACGGTACGCGCAAACATTTCGGCGCTGCCGAAAATCGTGTCGAGGGACTTGGGAAAGCTCGAGGCCAGGCGCCAGCGCACGGCTGCCTGGGCGTGCACCGCGGGCGCGACGCCTGCGGCCAGAACACCGGCAATACCTGCCTGCTTGATCAATGAACGACGATCCATGTAAACACTCCGGTTAAACGCCTGGATGCTCAGATAGCACCATGCAGGCGGGTTGTCAGAGATTGTAAAAACGTCGCTGCTCCAGAGCTTCCTGGGTAAACCCGCCTTTTGCCGCATTCGACACAAATTTTTGCCGCTGCGGCCGAAAAAAAGCCGCCTGGCGGCGGCTTCTCGGTGCGAGCGCGGATGCGCTCACGCGGCGAGAAAACGCGCGCGTATCGACTGCGCGATACCGGCCGCATCCAGGCCTTGCAACGCCAGCAGCCGCGCCGGGTCGCCATGCTCGATGAACTGGTCGGGCAGGCCCAGCTGCAGCACCGGGCGCAGCACGCGCGCGGCCGCCAGCGCTTCGAGCACGGCACTGCCCGCGCCGCCCATGATGGCGCCCTCTTCGAGCGTCACCAGCGCGTCGTGGCGCGCGGCCACTTCGAGCAGCAGCTCGACATCCAGCGGCTTGGCCCAGCGCATGTTGACCACGGTGGCGTCGAGCGCCTCGGCGGCTTCAAGCGCAGGGTACAGCAGGCTGCCGAACGACAGGATGGCAATGCGCGGGCCGACGCCGGCCTGCTGGCGCGATTCACGCCGGATCTCGCCCTTGCCGAACGGCAGGCCTTCGAGGCTGGCCAGCGGCTCCACGCCCGCGCCGGCGCCGCGCGGATAGCGCACCGCCACCGGGCCGTTCTGCGCGAACGCCGTGCTCAGCAGCTGGCGGCATTCGCGCTCGTCGGCCGGGCAGGCCATGGCCATGTTGGGAATGCAGCGCACGAAAGGAATGTCGTACGCACCCGCATGCGTCGCGCCATCGGCGCCGACCAGGCCGGCGCGGTCCAGCGCGAACACCACCGGCAGGTTCTGCAGCGCCACGTCGTGGATCAGCTGGTCATAGCCGCGCTGCAGGAAGGTGGAGTAGATCGCCACCACCGGCTTGACGCCTTCGCAGGCCATGCCGGCGGCAAACGTCACCGCATGCTGCTCGGCAATGCCGACGTCGTAGTAGCGCTGCGGAAAGCGCTGCTCGAACTCGACCATGCCCGAGCCCTCGCGCATCGCTGGCGTGATGCCGACCAGGCGCTGGTCGTGCTCCGCCATGTCGCACAGCCAGCGGCCAAACACCTGGGTGAAGGTCGCCTTGGAGGGCGTGGTGGGCTTGACGATGCCGACCGCGGGGTCGAACTTGCCCGGGCCATGGTAGGTCACGGGATCGGCTTCGGCCAGCTTGTAGCCCTGGCCTTTCTTGGTCACCACATGCAGGAACTGCGGGCCTTCGAGGCCCTTGATGTTCTCCAGCGTCGGGATCAGCGAGTCGAGGTCATGGCCATCGATGGGGCCGATGTAGTTGAAGCCGAAGTTCTCGAACAGCGTCGCCGGAACCACCATGCCCTTGGCCGACTGCTCCAGGCGCTTGGCGAGTTCGAGCAGCGGCGGCACCTGCTTGAGCACGCTCTTGCCCATGTCGCGCGCCTTGGCGTAGAACTGCCCGCTCATCAGCTGGGCCAGGTAGCGGTTGAGCGCGCCCACGGGCGGGCTGATGCTCATGTCGTTGTCGTTGAGGATCACCAGCAGGTTGGCATCGGCCACGCCCGCATTGTTGAGCGCCTCGAACGCCATGCCGGCGGTCATCGCGCCGTCGCCGATGATGGCCACGGCACGGCGCTTCTCGCCCTTGCGCTTGGCGGCCAGGGCCATGCCCAGCGCCGCCGAGATGCTGGTCGAGGAATGCGCGGTGCCAAAGGTGTCGAACTCGCTTTCGCTGCGCAGCGGAAAGCCCGACAGGCCGCCCAACTGGCGCAGGCTGGGCATGCGGTCGCGCCGCCCGGTGAGGATCTTGTGCGGATAGGTCTGATGGCCCACGTCCCAGACCAGCCGGTCTTCGGGCGTGTTGAATACCGCGTGCAGCGCCACGGTGAGTTCCACCGTGCCCAGGTTGGAGCTGAGGTGGCCGCCGGTGCGGGACACGCTGTCCAGCACATAGCTGCGCAGTTCCGTGGCCAGCGTCTTGAGCTGCGGGCGCGTGAAATGGCGCAGATCCGCGGGGCTGTTGACGGTCTGCAGCAGAGGATAGGAATTCGTGGACATTTGCTATTTATCTAGTAGCGGCCAAGGCTGGCAGCGCATATGTGATGGAGCAATTTACTCTAGTTCTCACATTCGGCACACCGCGTGCGCGACAAGACCCGCAAATGCAGGCCCGGGCGCGTATTCAGTGCGAACGACGAATCACCTGATCGGCCAGGGCCGCCAGCGCGCGCGTATCGGCCAGGCCGCTGCGCGCGAGCGCCGCATGGGCCTCGGCCGCGAGCCGGTCGGCATAGGCGCGTGCGCCGTCCAGCCCCAGCAGCGCGACATACGTCGGCTTGTCGTTGGCGGCATCCTTGCCCGCGGTCTTGCCCAGCGTCGCGGAATCGGCCACCACATCCAGGATGTCATCGACCACCTGGAAGGCCAGGCCCAGCGCCGCGCCATAGGCCGCCAGCGCGGCACGCGCCGTGTCGCTGACCCAGGCGCAGGCCGCACCCATGAGCACGCTGCCTTCGAGCAGCGCGCCGGTCTTGAGGCGATGCATCTGGCGCAACTGGTCTTCCGTCAGCTGCAGGCCCACGCTGGCCAGGTCGATTGCCTGGCCACCGGCCATGCCGCGCGCACCCGCGGCGCGTGCCAGCAGGCTGCACAGCCGGGCCTGCGTGGCGACCGGAACCTGCGTGGGTTCGTCGGCTGCGGGCGCAATCAGTTCAAAGGCCAGGGCCTGCAGCGCATCGCCGGCCAGCAGTGCCTGGGCCTCGCCGAACTGCACATGCACCGTGGGCTTGCCGCGGCGCAGCACGTCGTTGTCCATGCAGGGCATGTCGTCGTGGACCAGCGAATAGGCGTGTATCAGTTCAACCGCGCAGGCGGCGCGCAGCGCGGCCTCGCGCAGGCCGCCCACGGCCTCGCTGGCCGCGAGCACCAGCAGCGGGCGCAGGCGCTTGCCGCCATCGAGCACCGCATAGCGCATGGCTTCGCCCAGCTGCGCGGGCGCACCGACGCCGACCCAGCGCGACAGCGCCTGCTCGACATCGGCCAGCGGCTGCTGCATCCAGTGCGACAGCTCCAGCGCGGAATCCGGGGTGACGACGGCGCTCATTCCTGGCTCCAGACCTGCAGCGCGCCGTCGTCGAGCTGCTGGATCTGGTCCTGCACCGCGTCGAGCTTGCCGCGGCAAAACGCCAGCAAGGTGGCGGCGCGCTGGTAGCCGCTGAGCATCTGGTCCAGCGGCAGCTGGCCCGACTCGATGCGGGCGATCAGCTGCTCCAGCTCTTCCAGCGCAGCTTCGTAGCTCGAGGGCTCGGACGGGGGGGTGTTGGCAGCGGAAGCCTTGGGCATGGGTGCGGGCAGAAGAAGATAAAGCGATTGATTTTAGGCGCTGCGCCCGCCGCCCGGCACAAAGCCCTGGGCCAGAGGCAAACCGCGCCCCGGCAAACAGCTCGCCAATACACGTACCTGGAAGGCGGAAATAACCCTTCCGCCTATAATCCCATTCCCGTCGAAACCGGCCTGACGCATGGCCATACACCGCGTTTTTTGCAGCTTTCACCGGCGTGCAAGTTCCGCCAGATGCCCGCGTCACTGGCCGGTTTTATTTTTTCTCTGTGTGCGCACGCGCACCCTCCCTGTGGGGAGTCTTTAGGTCAGGTCACCCATGTCTGATTTAAGTCTTCAACTGCAGCAGGCCGCAAGCCAACTACCAGTTTCAAGCTATTTCGACCAAGCGCTGTTCCAGCGCGAGTTGGATACCATCTTTGCGTCCGGCCCACGTTACGTTGGGCATCAGTTAAGCGTTCCCAATCCCGGCGACTACTACGCCCTGCCCCAGGAGGCCGAAGGCCGCGCGCTGGTGCGCAATGCCCAGGGCGGCATCGAGCTGATATCCAACGTCTGCCGCCACCGCCAGGCCGTCATGCTCAAGGGCCGCGGCTCGCTGCAAGGCCATGGCAAGGGCCATGCCGCCGGCAACATCGTCTGCCCGCTGCACCGCTGGACCTACAGCGCCAGCGGCGAGCTGCTGGGCGCGCCGCATTTCAGCCAGGACCCGTGCCTGAACCTGAACAACTACCGTCTGCGCGAGTGGAACGGCCTGCTGTTCGAGGACAACGGCCGCGACATTGCCGCCGACCTCGCCGGCATGGGCCCGCGCGCGCAGCTGAGCTTTGACGGCTATGTGCTCGACCATGTCGAGATCCACGAGTGCAACTACAACTGGAAGACCTTCATCGAGGTCTACCTCGAGGATTACCACGTCGGCCCGTTCCACCCGGGGCTGGGCAACTTCGTCACCTGCGACGACCTGCAGTGGGAATTCCAGAAGGAATACTCGGTGCAGACCGTGGGCGTCGCGCCCTCGTTTGCCAAGCCGGGCTCGGACGTCTACAAGATCTGGCACGAGGTGCTGCTCAATTACCGCAATGGCAAGCTGCCCGAGCGCGGCGCGATCTGGCTGACCTATTACCCGCACATCATGGTCGAGTGGTATCCGCATGTGCTCACGGTCTCGACGCTGCACCCGGTGAGCCCGACCAAGACCATGAACGTGGTGGAGTTCTACTACCCCGAGGAAATCGCCGCCTTCGAGCGCGAGTTCGTCGATGCGCAGAAGGCCGCCTATATGGAAACCTGCGTCGAGGATGACGAGATCGGCGAGCGCATGGATGCCGGCCGGCGCGCGCTGCTGGCGCGCGGCGACAACGAGGTCGGCCCCTACCAGAGCCCGATGGAAGACGGCATGCAGCACTTCCACGAGTGGTACCGCAATGCGCTTGGCCCCGACCAGCCGCGACCCTGAGACCCCTGCCCTACGACACCCCAGCTGCATCCGCTTGAACCGCCCCAAGCGTCTGCAGCTTTTTTTATTTCTTAGATTTTCTGTATGCAAGTTCTCTGGATGGTGCTCGCGGCTTTTCTGTTTGCCTCGATGGGCGTGAGCATCAAATTTGCCGCCGAACACTTCAACACCGCGGAAATCATCTTCTACCGCGGCTTGATCAGCATGGCGCTGATCTGGGTGCTGGCCAAACGCCAGAGCGTGGCGCTGCGCACCGCCTATCCGGGAATGCATGCCTGGCGCTCGCTGGTCGGCGTGGTCTCGATGGCGGCCTGGTTCTACGCCATTGCCAAGCTGCCGCTGGCGACGGCGATGACTCTCAACTATATGAGCAGCCTGTGGATCGCGGCCTTCATGGTCGGCGGCGCGCTGATGGCCTGGCGGCCTTCGCCCGAGACGCCGCGGCCGGCACTGCACATGCCAGTGATGGTGAGTCTGCTGGTGGGCTTTGCCGGCGTGGTGCTGATGATGCGTCCGAGCATCAACGCCGACCAGGCGCTGGCGGGCATCGTCGGCCTGATGTCGGGCATGATTTCCGCGCTGGCCTATATGCAGGTGGTGGCGCTGTCGCGGCTGGGCGAGCCCGAGCAGCGCGTGGTGTTCTATTTCTCCGTAGGCTCGGCGGTGGCGGGCGGCGTGGCCATGCTGTTCGTCGGCGTGTCGGACTTTCCCGGCTGGCCCGCGCTGTGGCTGATTCCCGTGGGCATCTTCGCCGCGGGCGGCCAGTTGTGCATGACGCGCGCCTATGCCAATGCGACCACGCGCCGCGCCACGCTGGTCGTCGCCAACCTGCAGTACTCGGGCATTGCGTTTGGCGGCGCCTACAGCGTGCTGGTGTTTGGCGATGTGATTCCACCCATGGGCTGGCTGGGCATGGCGCTGATTGTGGGCAGTGGCATCTCGGCCACGGTCCTGCGCGCAAGGAACTGAGCACGCGGCGGCGCGCGCCGTCGGATAATGGACTGTCCCAGCGCGGCCCCGCACAGCGGGGCCGCCATTGCCGCCATTGCCGAGGAAAACGCCGATGTCCAAGACCGCCTACACCACCCTCATTTCGCCCGAACAACTGCTTGCGCTGCAGGCCAGCGGCCAACCGTGCATGGTGTTCGACTGCAGCTTCGATCTGGGCCAGCCCAGCGCCGGCCGCCAGCAATACGAGCAGGCACATATCCCCGGCGCGGTCTTTGCCGATCTGGACCACGACCTGAGCGCCAAGCACGGCATGCCCGGCAGCGATGGTTCGGTCGCCATCTCGCAGGCCGACGAGCCCGCATCGGGCGGGCGCCACCCCTTGCCCAACCGCGAGCGCTTTGCCGTGTGGCTGTCGAGCGTGGGCTTTTCCAACGACATGCAGGCCGTGGTCTATGACCGCAACGGTGCCAACTTCTGCGGCCGCCTCTGGTGGATGCTCAAGTGGGCCGGCCATGACGCCGTGGCGGTGCTCGACGGCGGCCTGCAAGCCTGGCAGGCCGCGGGCCAGCCGGTGAACCACGGCACCGAGCCCAGCCATTTCCAGACCAGCTTCTCGCTGCAGGCGCCGCTGCGCCGGCTGGTCAGCGCCGACACCGTGCTGGCGGGACTGGGCTCGGCCAGCCAGACGCTGATCGACGCCCGTGCGCCCGCACGCTACCGTGGTGAAGTCGAGCCGCTGGACCCGGTGGCCGGCCATATTCCCGGCGCACTGAACCGTCCGTTCAGCGAAAACCTCGGCGCCGACGGCCGCTTCAAGCCGCGCGAGCTGTTGCGCGCCGAGTTCCAGCAGCTGCTGGGCGAGCGTCCGGCCGACGGCGTGGTCCACCAGTGCGGCAGCGGCGTCAGCGCCCTGCCCAATCTGCTGGCGATGGAAGTCGCGGGCCTGGGCCAGGCCGCGCTGTTCGCGGGCAGCTGGAGCGAGTGGTGCGCCGATGCCACGCGGCCTGTGGCGCGCGGCTGACACAGCGGCCATCAAAAAACAAGTCGGCACGAACCCGCAGCCCGCGCGGGTGACGCCGACAGGGGCCTGGCCGCAGCCACATGCAGCAGCATCGCCAAAGCTGCAATTCCAAATCTGCGACAGCGTTTGTAGGAATTTACCTTACAAGCCCCCCGGCTGAACCAGACACGCGGCAGCTCCCTCCCCCGACTTAATTTCTTTTTGGCCCTGTTTCACAATCCATTTCAACAGATCGCGACACCAGACACCTGCGGTTTTTGTGCTCTGTTCTCCGCTCTGACGCATTTGAAAAGGATTGATCCATGACCAACGAACAACTGCTTGCCGAAATCCGCGAAGCCAACCTCACTTACCTGATGCTGGCCCAAACCATGATTCGCCAGGACAAGGCCGAGGCCGTGTTCCGTCTGGGTCTGAACGAAGAAGCCGCCGACATCCTCACCGCGCTGTCCTCGGCCCAGGTGCTCAAGCTGGCATCGCGCAATACCTTGCTGTGCAGCTTCCGCGTCGACGACGAACTGGTCTGGAGCCTGCTGACCAACCACTCGTCGAACAAGATCGGCAATGACGCGACCAACACGCTGCACGCCAACATCCTGATGGCCAGCCGCGTCTCCGAAGTGCTCTGAGCAGCACCCGTCGTTTCCCTCCCCTTCATCTGCGAAAGTCCTGCCATGTCCGCCCCAACCAAAAGCGTCCTCAACGAATCCAAGCAGATCGAGCGCGCCGCGATGCTCATCGAAATGGGCGCGCGCATGCAGGTGCTGGAGTCGGAAACCACGCTGTCGTACGAGCGCCTGATCCGCCTGTACAAGGAAATCGCCGGCAAGTCGCCGTCCAAGGGCCAGTTGCCCTTCTCCACCGACTGGTTCCTGACCTGGCAGGAAAACATCCACAGCTCGCTGTTCCTCAACATCTACGAATACCTGTCCAAGGGCGTGAGCCTGGACTCGGCCGAGCAGCTGACCAAGGCCTACCGGCTCTACGCCGAACAGATCCAGACCGCCGGCCTCGAACCCCTGTTGTCGTTCACGCGCGCCTGGCGCCTGGTGAAGTTCGTCGACGCCAACATGCTCACGCGCACCGCCTGCTCAAGCTGCAAGGGCCAGTTCGTGACCGAGCCCTATGAGAATGCGCGCCACTACCAATGCGGCCTGTGCAATCCGCCGGCACGCGCGGGCAAGAGCAAGAATGCGGGCGCATTGATGCTTCACTGAAGCACCCCCTGAGCCGCTGACGCGGCTTCCCCCTCTCAACCTTCGGTGGAGGGGGGCGGCCGGCCAGGCACGGCAGCCTCGGCGCGGGGCGGCCCTTCCTCGCTGCCCCTGAGTCATCAGGCCACGCCCAGTTGCTTAGAACTGAGGGCGAGGCAAGAGACAAACATCCCGTTCGTCCGGAGCCTGCCTCGCCGGCCGCGTCGAAGGATGAACGGCATGCCTACAAGCACCCCTCTCCCTGCTTCTCCTCATTCCGGCTCCGCCTGCAACTGCGCACATGCCGCGCGCAGCGGCTGCAGCTGCTGGCAGGCCAGCACCAGCGGGCTGAATGGATCGACCAGCGTGTCGCTTTGTTGATCGAGCTCCAGCGCCAGCGCGGCCACGCTGCCGTCATCCGCGGCCAGGGGTTGGCGGGTCTTGAGTGCCTGGGCCATCTCATCGAGGCTGTCGGCGGCGCGCTGGGCGGCGGCGCTGGCCAGCGGCTGGCTGTCGCTCTGAAACAGCTTGTCGCGGTGCGCGCCCAGCGCCGAGAGGTAGTTGAGCAGGGTGTGCGACAGCAGCAGCAACTGCATGCCCACGCGCGCATGGCGGCGCACGGCGCGCGGCTCGAGCAGCAGCTGCGACAGCGCCGTGGACAGCGCGGCATCGGCGTTGTGCGCGTTGCGGCGCGCCAGGCGGTAGTCGAGGTCGTCGTCCTTGCCGCTGGCGTACTGCGACATGATTTCACGCAGATAGGCGGCATGCGCGGCAATCGCCTGCGCCACCAGCAGGTGCAGGCGCCGGCCCTGCCAGTCGGGCAGCACCAGCAGCATGGCCGCGGTGGCGATGGCCGCGCCGATCAGCGTGTCGAGCAGCCGCGGCCAGATCAGCGCATAGGCATTGCCCGTGGTCTGGTGAAAGCACAGCAGCACCAGCAGCGTGATCGCCGCCGTGGCCGTGACATAGCGCTGGGTGCGCGTGACAAAGAACAGCACGCCCGTGGCCACGGTGATCAAGGCCTGGGCGAGCAGGCCGGGAAACAGCTGCATCAGCGCCCAGCCCGCGACCAGGCCGATCACGGTGCCCAGAATCCGCTGCGCCACGCGCGCCAGCGTGGCGCCATAGGTCGGCAGGCAGACAAACAAGGTGGTCAGCAAGATCCAGTAGCCATGGACCGGGTCGGTGAGCTGCATGGCAACAAAGCCCGCGCCCAGCGCCAGCGACAGCCGCAGCGCATGGCGCAGCAGCGGCGCGCTCGGGTGCAGCTGGGCGCGGATGCGGGCCCAGGCCTCGGCCAGCGTGCGCGGGCGGCGGTTGAACAGGCTGGGGTCGGCCAGCGCGGCACCGGCCGTGGGATGGGCGGCCGCGGCGATCTGCGCATCGAGCGTGCTCAGGTTGCGCACCAGGGCGCGCAGCGAGCGCAGCGCATGCTGCCAGGCCGGCTGCTGGCGCGCCGCCAGGTAATCGATGGCCGCGCGCAGATCCTCCATCGCGCGCGCGCCTTCGGCATCCGGGGCGAACGGCTGGCGCGCGCGCAGCGACTCGGCCAGCTGGCTGCAGGCCGCACCCTGCAGGCTCAGCACGCGCTGGCAGCGGTAGAGCACATCGCTGTGGAACAGCACCTGCGCCCATTCGTTGTAGCGGTAGTGCGAGGAGCTGGCGCGTTCATGGATGTCCTGGGCAATGAAGTACAGGTTCATGTGGCGCAGCATCTCGCCTTCGATGGCCGGCCCGGGCTTAGGGCCCAGGCGATTGAACAGGCTTTCCTTGACGATGTTGAGCTGGGCGACGACGCGGCCATTGGTCTGCGCCAGCGCCATGCGCCGGCGCTCGAGATCGACCGCGCGCACCGGCTCGAACAGGCTGGCCTTAAGCCGCAGATAAGCGCCCAGCTGGCCGAACAGCGCGGCCAGGTTCTCACGCACCGGCGTGTGCGGGAACAGCGCGCACCAGCCCACCGACAGCAGGCCGTACCAGGCGGCGCCCGCGAGCAGCAGCGCGGGCACGGGCCAGTCACCGGCGCGCGGCGCATGTGCGCCCGGCGCCATGCTGATCGCGGTGTAGAGCGCCAGGATGACCGATGCCGAGGCAATCGCGCGATAGCGCTCGCCCACCGCCCCAAGCAGCGTGAACACGAAGGTGAACAGCACCAGCGCCAGCACGAAGCCCAGCGGCTGGTGCAGCAGCGCCTCGACGCCGAACGCCACCAGCGCGAAGCACAGCAGCGTCACCGCCAGCGCGCGCGTGCGGCCGCGCCAGCTGTCGTCGGTTTCCGCGATGGCGCTGACGATGATGCCCAGGAACAGCGCGATCACCTGCGGCAGGCGATCCTGCCACCAGCACAGCGCCATCACCGAGCCCAGCGCAATCGCGATGCGCAGTCCATATCCCCAGATGCCCTGGGCCAGCGCGCGTTGCACGCCTGTTGCAATACCGGTTCTCACCATCGACCTTTCGTTCACGCCGATCTACAAGCAAGCTTCGCGCCCGCCAATGCGTTCAACCCGTATTCCTGAGTCCGGCGGCAATGCCGTTGATCGAGATGTGAATGCCGGTCTGCACGCGGTCGTCGCCCTGCCCGGCGCGCCAGCGCCGCACCAGCTCGACCTGCAGATGGTGCAAGGGGTCGATGTAGGGGAAGCGGTGGCGGATGGAGCGCGCGAGCGCCGCGTTGTGCGCCAGGCGTTCGGCGTCGCCGGTGATCTGCGCCAACGCCTCGGTCGTGCGCTGCCATTCGGCCTCGATGGCCTCGAAGATGCGCCGGCGCACGCGCGTGTCGCTGACCAGTTCGCTGTAGCGCGAGGCCAGCGCCAGATCGCTCTTGGCCAGCACCATGTCCATGTTGGACAGCAGCGTGCGAAAGAACGGCCACTGGCGGTACATGCGCTGCAGCAGCGCCAGCTGCGCCTTGGCGTCCTTGCCCGGCTGCTGCAGGAAGTCCTGCACGGCGGCGCCAAAGCCATACCAGCCCGGCAGCGTCAGCCGGCACTGGCCCCAGCTGAAGCCCCAGGGAATGGCGCGCAGGTCCTCGATCTTCTGCGAGGGCTTGCGCGAGGCCGGGCGCGAGCCGATGTTGAGCTCGGCAATCTCGCGGATCGGCGTGCTGCCGAAGAAATAGGCAGTGAAGCCCGGCGTCTCATAGACCAGCGCGCGGTAGGCCGCCATGCTGGCCTGGGACAGCCGCGCCGCGGCGGCGAGAAACGCGGGCGTCGCCGGCTTGGTCGGCTGCAGCAGCGTGGCTTCGAGCGTGGCCGCGACCAGGGTTTCCAGATTGCGCCGGCCGATCTCGGGATTGGCGTATTTCGAGGCGATCACCTCGCCCTGCTCGGTCAGGCGGATCTGGCCGCGCACCGTGCCTGGCGGCTGGGCCAGGATGGCTTGGTAGCTCGGGCCGCCACCGCGCCCCACCGTGCCGCCGCGGCCGTGGAACATGCGCAGGCGTATGCCATGGCTGGCCGCCAGATCGTCGAACAGCTCGACCAGCGCGATCTCGGCGCGGTACAGCTCCCAGTTGCTGGTGAAGATGCCGCCGTCCTTGTTGCTGTCGCTGTAGCCCAGCATGATGTCCTGCTCGCCGCCCGAGCGCTGCATCTGGGCGGCGATGCCCGGCAGCTGGTAGTAGGCGCGCATGATGGGCGCGGCATTGCGCAGGTCTTCTATGGTCTCGAACAGCGGCACGACGATCAGGTCCGAGCGGCCGTCGCTGTCGAGCGTGCCGCGCATCAGCCCGACTTCCTTTTGCAGCAGCTGGGCTTCAAGCAGGTCGCTGACGGTTTCGGTGTGGCTGATGATGTAGTGGCGGATCGCCTCGCTGCCATAGGCCTCGCGCATGCGCCGCGCGGTCTCGAAGATCGCCAGCTCGCCCTGGGTGTGCTCGGAGTACTGCGCGCCCACCACGCGCAGCGGGCGTGCGTCTTCCAGCAGCCGCACCAGCAGCGCCTGCTTGGCGCGCTCGGACAGGCGGCAGTAGTCGGGCTCGAGCCGCGCCTTGGCCAGCAGTTCGGCGACGACGATCTCGTGCTGGTCCGAGCTCTGGCGCAGATCGACCGTCGCCAGATGGAAGCCAAACACCTGCACCGCGCGAATCAGCGGGCGCAGGCGCTGGGCCGCCAGCGGCCCGCCATGGTGGCTGCGCAGCGAGCGATCGATGATCTGCAGATCGGCGAGAAACTCCTCGGCGCGAACGTAGCCGTTTTGCGGTGCCACCGCATGGCGCGCGGCGTCACCGCCGGTCAGCGTCTTGAGGCTCGCGGCCAGGCGCGCGTAGATCCCGGTGAGCGCGCGCCGATAGGGCTCGTCGCGGCGGTGCTCGTTGGTGTCGGGCGAGCGCTCGGCCAGCGCCTGCATCTCGGGCGTGAGCTGGACCAGATGCGCCGACAGCGACAGCTCGCCGCCCAGGTAGTGGACTTCGGTCAGGTAGTGGCGCAGCGCGACTTCGGCCTGGCGGCGCAGCGCCAGCTGCAGGCTGTCGGCCGTGACGTTTGGATTGCCGTCGCGGTCGCCGCCAATCCACTGTCCCATGCGCAGAAAGCTGGCCACGGGCAGATCACCAAGCTCCTCCTCGAGCTCGGCATAGAGCTTGGGAATCTCGCGCAGGAAGGTGGCCTCGTAGTAGGTCAGCGCGTTCTCGATCTCATCGGCCACGGTGAGCTTGGAGTGGCGCAGCAGCCGCGTCTGCCACAGCTGGGCCACACGCGCGCGCAGCTGGGCCTCGTTGGCCTCCAGCGCGCGCGGCGTGAGCGCGTCCTTGGCGCTGTTGTAGAGCTGGGCACGCTCGCTGATGTCATCGCGCCCGGCCAGCAGCTGGGCGATGTCGCGCTCGGCCGAGAGAATGCTGTGGCGCTGCACTTCGGTCGGGTGGGCGGTGAGCACCGGCGCGACATAGCTTTCGGACAGCGTCTGGGCAATGACGCCGGGCGCGATGCCGGCCCAGCGCAGCCGTGCCAGCGCCACGCCAATGCTGCCTTCCTGCGTATTGCCCGCGCGCTCGTGCAGCTCGCGGCGGCGGATGTGGTGGCGGTCCTCGGCCAGGTTGGCGAGGTGGCTGAAATAGGTGAAGGCGCGGATCACGCTCACGGTCTGGTCGGCGCTCAGGCTCTTGAGCAGCTTCTTGAGCTGGCGGTCGGCATCGTGGTCGGCATCGCGGCGGAAGGCCACCGACAGCTGGCGCACCTGCTCGATCAGCTCATAGGCGGCAACGCCGTCCTGCTCGCGGATCACGTCGCCCAGAATCCGGCCCAGCAGGCGGATGTCCTCGATCAGCGGCCCGTCTTTGTCTGCCCGGCGGCCGTTCTTGCCGGCGGTGAGATCGTCATTCTTGCGCGAAGGGTGGGTCATGGTGATATTTCCTGAGCCTAAACGGGTGCAGCGCCGCATGCTAGCATTCCCCGTTGCCCTGAGGCCCGCTGCCGTCGATGCCATGAATACCGCTACTTCCCCCGATACCCCTCTTGTGATCGCCACGCGCGAAAGCCGCCTGGCCCTGTGGCAGGCCGAGCATGTGCAGGCCAGGCTCCAGGCCCTGGGCCATAGCGTGCAATTGCTGGGCATGACCACCAAGGGCGACCAGATCCTGGACCGCTCGCTGTCCAAGGTCGGCGGCAAGGGGCTGTTTGTCAAGGAACTCGAAGTCGCGCTCGAGGAAGGCCGGGCCCACATTGCCGTGCATTCGCTCAAGGACGTTCCCATGGAGCTGCCCGAAGGCTTCGTGCTGGCCTGCGTGATGGAGCGCGAGGACCCGCGCGATGCGTTTGTCTCGCCGCACTACGCCACGCTGGACGACCTGCCCCAGGGCGCGAACGTCGGCACCTCCAGCCTGCGCCGCCAGGTGCTGCTGCAGGCCCTGCGCCCCGACCTGAAGATCACCCCGCTGCGCGGCAACCTCGACACGCGTCTGCGCAAGCTCGATGAAGGCCAGTACGACGCCATCGTGCTGGCCGCCGCCGGCCTCAAGCGCCTGGGGCTTGAATCCCGTATCCGCAGCTGCTTTGCCATTGAAGACATGCTGCCCGCGGCCGGCCAGGGCGCGCTGGGCATAGAAGTGCGCGCCGACCGCGCCGACCTGATTGCCGCGCTCGCGCCGCTGGCGCATCAAGCCACCTGGCTGGGCGTGGCCGCGGAACGCGCCGTCAGCCGCGCCATGGGCGGCAGCTGCTCCATGCCGCTGGCCGCGCACGGCGTCTGGCAGGGCGAGGAACTGCACCTGCAGGCCGCCTGGGGCGATCTCGACGGCCAGCTTGCGCTGGTCCAGGTCGATGACCACGCCACCGTCACCACGCTGGCCGAGGCCGAAGCCCTGGGCATTGCCGTCGCGGCCCAGCTGCGCGCCTCGGGCGCCCGCCTGGCCCTGTCCGACAGCGCCTCCTGAGCCGCGTGCGCCGCGTTCTCGTCACCCGCCCCGCGCCCGACGCCCAGCATTGGGTGCAACAGTTGCAGGCGCGCGGCATCGTGGCCAGCGCGCTGCCCTTGATCGACATCGCCCGCGCCGACCATGCAGCGCTGGACCAGGCGCGCCGCGACGCGGCCACGCCCGGCCATTACCGCGCGCTGATGTTTGTCAGCGGCAATGCCGTGCAGTTCTTTTTTGCGCCCGGCGTGCCGCTGGCGTCCGGCACGCGCGCCTGGGCGCCGGGCCCGGGCACGGCGCGCAGCTTGCAGGCCGCGGGTGTGCCCGCAGCGCAGATCGACGGCCCGCCGCCCGACGCCGCGCAGTTCGACTCCGAAGCGCTGTGGCCCGTGGTGCGGGCGCAGATCCAGGCGGGAGATCGCGTGCTGATCGTGCGCGGCAGCCAGGGCGACTCCGCCGGCGCGCTGGCCGCCGCTGGCCAGGGCCGTGAATGGCTGGCCGACCAGCTGCGCCAGGCCGGCGCCCACATTGAATTCGTTGCCGTATACCAGCGGCGCGCGCCCCGGCTCAGCGCCGCGGACCAGGCCTTGGCGCGGGCCGCCGCGCAAGACGGCACGCTGTGGCTGTTCAGCAGCTCCGAAGCCATTGCCAACCTGCAGCGCGCCCTGCCCGGCACCGACTGGCGCCAGGCGCGCGCCCTCACCACGCATCCACGCATCGCAGCGGCCGCGCAACAGGCGGGCTTTGGTTACATACAGGAATGCCGTCCTTCACTGAGTGAGGTGGCGGCCTCGATAGAATCAACACATGAGCACTGACGCCGTCCACGACCAGTCTGCCCCTTTGCCGCACGCGGCCCAGGGCCCTGCCGCCCCCATGCCAGCCCCGGCGCGCCCCGCCTCGTCCCTGGTGCTGTACCTCGTGGGCACGGTGGCCGTGGTTGCGTTGGTGGGCAGCGGCATGCTGTGGCAGCGCATGAGCAGCATCCAGGAACAGCTCGCGCGCCAGAGCGCCGACTCCGGCACGCAGGCCATCGAGGCGCGCACCATGGCGCGCGACGCCCAGGATGTGGCGCGCGACAGCGCCGCGCGCCTGTCCGTCATGGAAGCGCGCGTGGGCGAAGTCACGCTGCAGCGCAGCCAGCTCGAAGAACTGGTGCAAAGCCTGTCGCGCACCCGCGACGACACGCTGATGGTCGACATCGACACCGCGATCCGCATGGCCCAGCAGCAGTCGCAGCTCACCGGCAGCCTGGAGCCGCTGGTGGCCACGCTGCGCAGCGCCGCCCAGCGCATAGAGCGCGCGGCCCAGCCGCGGCTCACGCCCGTGCAGCGCGCCATCGAGCGCGATCTCGAAACCCTGGCCCGGCTCGAAGTCACCGACACCGCCGGCCTGCTGGCGCGGCTTGACGAGCTGCTGCGCGGCGTCGACGACCTGACGCTGACCAATGCCGTCGCCAAGCCCACGGCCGTGCGCGGCGCCGGGGCGGCCCCGGCGCCCGTGCCGGCGCAGGACCCGGCGCTGTCGCCCGGCGACTGGGCCTGGTGGCAGGACTGGGGCACGCGCGGCTGGAACGTGGTGCGCGCCGAGATCTACGATCTGGTGCGCGTGAGCCGCATCGACCAGCCCGAAGCCGTGCTGCTGTCGCCCGACCAAGGCTTCTTCCTGCGCGAGAACCTCAAGCTCACGCTGCTCAACGCGCGTCTGGGCGTGCTGGCGCGCCAGTACGATGCCGCGCGCAGCGACCTGGCCGCCGCCAACCAGGCCATGACCAAATATTTCGACCCGGCCTCGCGCCGCACGCGCACCGCGCAGGCCCAGCTGCAACAGCTGCAGTTGAACCTGAAGAACAGCGAGCAGCCGTCGCTGGATGAAACCCTGGCCGCGCTGGCAACCGCGGCCGCCGGGCGCTGAGGACACGACATGCGCGCTGCACTGTGGTTCATCGGCCTGTTCGGCATCGCTGTGGCGGTGGCCTTGTTTGTCGGCAACAACCAGGGCACGGTCACGCTGTTCTGGCCGCCCTACCGTATCGACCTGTCGCTCAACATGGTGTTGCTGCTGCTGGGCGGCTCCTTCGTGCTGTGCTACGCGGCGCTGCGCGGGCTGTCGGTGCTCACGCAGCTGCCGCGCCAGGCCCGGCGCTGGCGCGAACAGCAAAAGGAGCGTGCCATGCACCATGCGCTGCTCGATGCGCTGTCGCACCTGCAGGCCGGCCGCTTCCTGCGCGCGCGCAAGTCGGCCCTGTCCGCGCTGGCGCTGGAGGAATCCCTGTCGACCGCCGGGCAGGTGGCCCATGGCCGCCAGCTGCGCGCCCGGGCGCACATGATTGCCGCCGAAGGCTCGCATGCGCTGCAGGACACGCCCCAGCGCGAAATCCATCTGGCACAGGTGCTCGAATGCGCACCGCTCGATGGCACGGCCGTAGAGCAGGAAACCCGTGAAGGCGCGCAGATGCGCGCCGCGCGCTGGGCGCTCGATGACCGCGACGCCCTGCTGGCGCTGGAACGCCTGGCCGCCCTGCCCCAGGGCGCGAGCCGGCGCACGCTGGCGCTGCGCATCAAGCTCAAGGCCACGCGCCTGGCACGCCAGACCGAGACGGCACTGGAAACCGCGCGCATGCTGGCCAAGCACCGCGCGTTTTCGCCTGCGGCCTCGGCCAGCATCGTGCGCGGGCTGCTGCTGGAACTGATACACGACACGCGCGACAGCGGCCATCTGCAGCAACTCTGGCTGGACCTCGACCCCGAGGAGCGCGCCATGCCCGAAATCGCCATTCCCGCGGCGCGCCAGCTGGTGCGCCTGGGCGGCGACCGGTCGCAGGCACGGGCCTGGCTGCTGCCGGTATGGGAATACGCCACGGCACGCATGGATGTGCTGAGCGAAAGCCAGATGCAGACCCTGGTGCTGGCGCTGCAGGACTGCCTTGACGGCCTCGACAGCCAGTGGCTGGCGCGCATCGAAGCCGCGAGCCGTGCCAACCCACGCGAGCCGCGGCTGCAATACCTGGCCGGCATGGCCTGCATCCAGCGCCAGCTGTGGGGCAAGGCCCACCAGCAGTTCAGCCAGAGCGCGCCGCAACTGGGCGCGGGCCCGCTGCGGGTGCAGGCCTGGCAACAGCTCGCCCAGATGGCCGAGCACCGTGGCGACAGCGAGGCGGCCGCCGCCGCATGGAAGCAGGCCGCGCTGGCACAGTAAATCGAAGCGACGCGCAGGGAGTTCCTTGCAGAGCAGGCGCTGACTTCATCTATTTTGAACTCAGACGTCAATCTCACTGAACTCTTTTCAATCTGACGCTTCCTATACTGGGAAAATGCATGCCACCCGGCATGTGACGGACACCACCTAAGCGCCCGCCTTCCCACATGTCTTCCCTCTCCTCGCCCTCCGCCGCGCCCACGCGCTATACCGCCACCGCCAAGCTGCTGCACTGGCTGCTGGCCTTGGCGCTGATTGCCGCCATCGGCATTGGCCTGTACATGGTCAGCCTGTCGTTCTCGCCGCAGCGGCTCAAGCTCTACAACTGGCACAAATGGCTGGGCGTCTCCATCCTGGCCTTGAGCCTGGTGCGCCTGGGTTGGCGCTTGGCCAACAAGCCGCCGGCCCTGCCCGCCGCCATGCAGGCCAGCATGCCCGCCTGGCAGCATCTGGCCCACCACGGCACGCACCTGGCGCTCTACGCGCTGTTCTTCATCGTGCCGCTGCTGGGCTGGGCCTATAGCTCGGCCGCGGGCTTTCCCATCGTGTTCCTGGGCCTGGTGCAACTGCCTGACTGGGTGCCGGTCAGCAGCACGCTGGCCGAGACCATCAAGCCCCTGCACCAGTGGGCCGCCTATGCGCTGGCCGGCCTGATCGTGCTGCACGTGGCCGCCGCCCTCAAACACCAGTTCATCGACCGCGACGGGCTGCTGCTGCGCATGTTGCCGGGCCAGCGCGGCTGACCTCTTTTCCAGATCATCTGACTTTTCGGAGCTTTCCCCATGACCCTGCGTACCCTGGTTTCCTCCATTGTCCTGGCCAGCAGCGTGCTGGCCCCCGCCGCCTTCGCCCAGCAGAAGCTGGTGCCCGCGCAAAGCTCGGTGGGCTTCACCATCAAGCAGATGGGCGTGCCGCTGCAAGGCCAGTTCAAGCAGTTCGATGCCAACGTGCAGTTCGACACCGCCAAGCCCGAAACCAGCAAGATCCAGTTCACCGTCAACACCGGCAGCGCCACCATGGGCTCCAAGGAAACCGACGCCGAGCTGCCCAAGCCCACCTGGTTCAATGTGCCGGCCTTTCCCCAGGCGCGCTTCGAGTCCACGGCCGTCAAGGCCCTGGGCGCGGGCAAGTACCAGGTCGATGGCAAGCTGAGCATCAAGGGCCAGTCGCAGAACGTGAGCGTGCCCGTGACGCTGACGCAGACCGGCGCCACCACCATTGCCGCCGGCACGCTGCCGATCAAGCGCCTGGCCTTCCGCATCGGCGAAGGCGACTGGACCGATACCTCGATGGTTGCCGACGACGTGCAGGTGAGCTTCAAGCTGGCGCTGACCGGCGTTGGCAAGATCTGACCATTTCCCCTGCCCTGCGCTGTGCGCCGGGCGTGATTCCCCTGTCTCGCAAGCCCTTTCCACCAGGAGTTTTTTGATGCGCACTTCGCTTTTCGCCCTTGCCGCCGCCGGCCTGTTTGCCACCGCTGTCCAGGCCGCGCCCGCGACCTACGCCATCGATCCGACGCACACCTTTGCGACCTTCGAGATCGACCACATGGGCACGACCACCAACCGCGCGCGCTTCGACAAGAAGCAGGGCACGGTGGAATTCGACCGCGCCGGCAAGACCGGCAAGGTTGAAGTGACGCTGGACATGACGTCGGTGAACTCGGGCACGCCCAACTTCGACAAGCACCTGCAAAGCGCCGACATCTTCAACGCCGCCAAGTTTCCTACTGCCAAGTTCGTCTCGGACAAGTTCGTGTTTGACGGCGACAAGGTCAAGGAAGTCACCGGCCAGCTGACGCTGCTCGACAAGACCCAGCCCGTGACCTTCAAGGCCAACAAGTTCAACTGCTACCCCAGCCCCATGCTGCAAAAGCGTGAAGTTTGCGGTGGCGACTTCGAAGCCACGATAGACCGCACGGCCTTCGGCCTGGACTACGGCGTGAACTTCGGCGCCTCCAAGCAGGTGCGCCTGGTGCTGCAGATCGAAGCCGTCAAGCAATAATCCGCACGCCTTCGGGCAACCAGAGGCCGGCACTTCGCAGTAAGTGCCGGCCTTTTTCACGCCTGAAAATGGCGCTGCAGCATTAAAAAATTACGTTTAGGTGAATTGATTTAAAATAGAGAAAACTTTTCTTCACAGGAGACCACCATGGCTGCCCTCCCACCCCTGTCCGCGCTGCCGCCCGCCGCGCCCGTCCAGCAGCTGCATCACTTTGCCTACAAGGCGCGCGATGCCGAGGAAACACGCCATTTCTACGAGGACATCCTGGGCCTGCCGCTGTACCACATCATCCAGAGCGATTACGTGCCCAGCACCGGCGAATACTGCCCCTACACGCACTTCTTCTTCCGCCTGCAGGACGGCTCGTTCATCGCCTTCTTCGACCTGGGCGACGATGTCGCCGCCGCCCCTTCGCCCAACACCCCGGCCTGGGTCAATCACATTGCGTTTCGCGTCAACACCGTCGAGGAACTCGAGAACACCAAGGTCCGGCTGCAGGCCCATGGCATCGAGGTGCTGGGCGTGACCGACCACCACATCTTCAAGAGCATCTACTTCTTCGACCCCAATGGCATCCGCCTGGAGCTGTCGGCCCAGCTCGCGGATTCCGTGCAGATGGCCAAGGAAAGCACCACGGCGCATGCGCGCCTGGCCGAGTGGACCGAGCGCAAGCAGCAGTGGCGCCGCGAGCGCGCCGAAGGCAAGGCGGCGCAAGCGCTGAAGCCCCAAGCCAATGACCGCCCTGAATTGGCACCGGAAAAGACCAGGGCCTGAACCCAGGCGCGAGGGCTTTGCGACGGATATTGCGCCCGGCGCCCCCACCCGGCAGCAGGGTCGGTAAAATCAGCGCCAATCCGTCATCCAACAACCCCTGTGGACGGCATCCTCCAGCAATCCTGGCGGATGCCGTTTGCATTGGCACCCCCCTCCATGAGCGAATCCATTGCACAGCCGGGCCTCGACAGCCTTTCCAAATCCTTTGAACCCGCAGCCCTCGAGGCCCATTGGGGACCCGAGTGGGAAAAGCGCGGCTATGGCGCGGGCGGCGTGCGCGGCACGGGCCAGGCCGATGCCGCCCAGCCTTCGTTCTCCATCCAGCTGCCGCCACCCAACGTGACCGGCACGCTGCACATGGGCCATGCGTTCAACCAGACCATCATGGATTCCCTCACGCGCTACCACCGCATGAAGGGCTTCAACACCGCCTGGGTGCCGGGCACCGACCATGCGGGCATCGCCACGCAGATCGTCGTCGAGCGCCAGCTGCAGGAGCAGGGCATCAGCCGCCACGACATGGGCCCCACGCCCCCGGAAGCGCGCAAGAACTTCGTCAGCAAGGTCTGGGAGTGGAAGGAGCAGTCGGGCAACACCATCACCACGCAGATGCGCCGCATGGGCGCCAGCGTGGACTGGGAGCGCGAGTACTTCACGATGGACCCCAAGCTGTCCACCGTGGTCAACGAGACCTTTGTGCGGCTCTACGAGCAAGGCCTGATCTACCGCGGCAAGCGCCTGGTGAACTGGGATCCCAAGCTGCAATCCGCGGTCTCCGACCTGGAAGTCGAGAGCGAGGAAAAGGACGGCTGGCTGTGGCACATCGCCTATCCCTTGAGCGACGGCTCGGGCCAGCTCGTGGTCGCGACCACGCGGCCTGAAACCATGCTCGGCGACACGGCCGTGATGGTCCACCCCGAAGACGAACGCTATGCGCACCTGATAGGCAAGACCGTGACGCTGCCGCTGGTGGGCCGCGAGATTCCCGTCATTGCCGACGACTATGTCGACAAGGAATTCGGCACCGGCGTGGTGAAGGTCACGCCCGCGCACGACCCCAACGATTACCAGGTCGGCCAGCGCCACAATCTGCCGATGATCGTGGTGCTGACACTGCAGGCCACCGTGAGCGACGAAGCGCCCGAAAAGTACCGCGGCATGGACCGCTTCGTGGCGCGCAAGGCCATCGTGGCCGACCTCGACACGCTGGGCCTGCTGGTCGAGACCAAGAAGCACAAGCTGATGGTGCCCATCTGCACGCGCACCGGCCAGGTCGTCGAGCCCATGCTCACCGACCAGTGGTTCGTCGCCATGACCAAGGTCGGCGAAGGCGATGCCACGGGCAAGTCGATCACGCAAAAAGCCATCGACGCCGTGGCCTCGGGCGAAGTCAAGTTCGTGCCCGAGAACTGGGTCAACACCTACAACCAGTGGATGAACAACATCCAGGACTGGTGCATCTCGCGCCAGCTCTGGTGGGGCCACCAGATTCCGGCCTGGTATGACGAAGACGGCAATGTGATCGTCGCGCGCAATGAAGCCGAAGCCCAGGCCAAGGCCCCGGGCAAGCAGCTGCGCCGCGACGAAGACGTGCTCGACACCTGGTACTCGTCGGCACTGGTGCCGTTCAGCACCATGGGCTGGCCCAACCAGACCGAGGCCGCGGACGACGACTTCAACCTCTACCTGCCCTCCTCGGTGCTGGTGACGGGCTACGACATCATCTTCTTCTGGGTCGCCCGGATGATCATGATGACCACGCACTTCACGGGCCGCGTGCCGTTCAAGCATGTCTACATGCACGGCCTGGTGCGCGACGCCCAGGGCAAGAAGATGTCCAAGTCCGAAGGCAATGTGCTGGACCCGGTCGATCTGATCGACGGCATCGATATCGATGCGCTGCTGGGCAAACGCACCGTGGGCCTGCGCAAGCCCGAGACCGCGCCCCAGGTGCGCAAGAACACGCAAAAGGAATTCCCCGAAGGCATTCCCGCCTATGGCGCCGATGCGCTGCGCTTCACCTTCGCCGCGCTGGCCTCGCTGGGCCGCTCGATCAATTTCGACAGCAAGCGCTGCGAGGGCTACCGCAACTTCTGCAACAAGCTCTGGAACGCCAGCCGCTTCGTGCTGATGAACTGCGAAGGCCAGGACTGCGGCCTGCAGGCCCACACCAAGGAGCAGTGCCAAAGCGGCGGCGAATTCGAAGGCTACATGGACTTCAGCCAGTGCGACCGCTGGATCACCTCGCAGCTGCAGAAGGTCGAAGCCGAGATCGAAAAGGGCTTTGCCGAATTCCGCCTCGACAACGTCGCCAACACGCTCTATGACTTTGTCTGGAACGAGTTCTGCGACTGGTACCTGGAGATCGCCAAGACGCAGATCCAGCACGGCAGTGCAGCCCAGCAGCGCGCCACGCGCCGCACGCTGATCCGCACGCTCGAAGCCATCCTGCGCCTGGCCCACCCCATCATTCCGTTTGTCACGGAAGAGCTGTGGCAGAAGGTCGCGCCCGTCGCCGGCCTGCCCGGCGAGTCGGTGAGCATTGCGCGCTACCCCCAGGCCCAGCCCGAGAAGATCGACGAGGCCGCGATCGCCCATGTGGCGCGCATCAAGTCGATGGTCGACGCCTGCCGCACGCTGCGCGGCGAGATGAACGTCTCGCCCGCCCAGCGCGTGCCGCTGTTCGCCGTCGCCGGCAACGCCGAGGAAAGCGCCTTCCTGCGCACCGTGGCGCCCGTGCTGCAGGCGCTTGCCAAGCTGAGCGAAGTCAAGGTGTTCGATGACGAGGCCGGCTGGGCCGCAGCCGCCCAGGCCGCGCCCGTGGCCGTGGTCGGCGACATCCGCCTGTGCCTGTTCATCGAGATCGACATCGCCGCCGAGAAGGTCCGCCTGGCCAAGGAAGCCACGCGCATCGAAGGCGAGATCGCGCGCGCCAATGTGAAGCTGGGCAATGAAGCCTTTGTCGCCAAGGCGCCGCCGGCCGTGATCGATCAGGAGAAAAAGCGGGTGGCCGACTTCGGCGCCACGCTGGCCCGCCTGCGCGACCAGCTGGCCCGCCTGGGCTGATCCACTTGCCGCC
>Ga0308163_10000391_pt1 | contig 86069 bp, 73 predicted proteins | sample PhyTR1_FD_201037 | JGI IMG/M metagenome (GOLD analysis project Ga0308163, IMG submission 201037) | Phyllosphere microbial communities from UC Gill Tract Community Farm, Albany, California, United States - DLSLT.R1 | ecosystem: Host-associated > Plants > Phyllosphere > Unclassified | place: USA... | reverse complement strand
CAGCGGCTGGTCGATGTTCACGCCGAAGCGCTCGGCGCGGTCGCGCATCAATCCGGGGTCGTCCTGGCGGAAGGACACCATGTTGCGCAAGAGCATCGAGGCGTCGCGGGTCTTGGCGGCTTCGATCCGTTCCTGCGACAGCAGCACCACGCCGATGATGCTGGCGCTGCGCTCCAGCGTGCGGATCGACAGTTGGTCCATCTCGCGGCGGCGGAACAACAGGATGGCGCCCAGCGCATCGTTGCCGCCGATGACGGCGACCACGCGGCAGATTTCATCGCCCTGTTGATACGCGACCACCGACCGACCTTCGCGCCGGCTGCCGTTGATGGCCTGCCGAATAGCGTCGCTTTCCGAGCCATGCGGCTGGTAGGCCGCTGCCGCCGTGTCTGCATAACCCGGGCTGGTGCCGCGGCTGATGACGTGGGAGGCCTCGTCGACGATCAGCACACTGCCTTCCAGCAGCCGCGCCACGGCTTCACACAGCATGGCCAGGGATGCACCCTTGGCCAGCAAGGACGTCAGTTGTTCGTGCGCTTCGGCGGCGGCCTGGATGTTGCGCGTGTGGCGCTCCAGCTCGGTCCGCGCGGTTTCGGCGTTGTGCAGGGCGACACTGGCTTCCTCAAAGGCGCGGGCATTGCGAACGGCCACTGCGCCATGGGTGGCCAGCGTGCTGAGAATCGACACGCTCGATGCGTCGTGCGTGCGGTGGTATCGATCCGCCACGAACAGCAGCCCGATCACCTGTTGATCCCAGATCAGCGGCACCCCCACCAGGGCTGCAATGCCTTCCGCACGAAACGTGTCGTCCAAGGCCGGGTCGTGGGTGAAGCGGGTGTCGTGCAGGTAGTTCGGCGTGGCAAAGGGCATGCGGGTCGACATGACGACACCGGCTACGCCGAGGTTGCGCCCGGCGGTCATGCGCGGGGTCAACTGCGACAGCGCGCCGTCGGTGGCCACGGCCTTGAATTCCGACACGGTGGGATCGTAGATGGACAGCCAGGCCAGGTGCGATCCGAGCAGGTAACGCGCCCTGACTACGATGGCGCTCAGCAGGTCTTTCAGTTCCAGACGGCTGGACAAATCCTGGGCTGATTCGCTGACGGCCAGCAGGCCGCGCTCGCGCTGCTGCTGGAATTCCAGGCGGTTGCGCACGGCCATGGCCATGCGCACCACTTCCACCAGGTTGGATCGCCGTGCTGCATTGGGCAGCGCCTCGACCCGGGCCAGGCGCTTGGAGAACTCGTCGGCGGGTGCGCCCTGGTTCAGCAGCAGCACCAGCTCGGTCAGCAAATCCTCCACAGAAGCGTCAGCCTTCATGCCTGTCCTTGAGCGTGCAGGCGGCCAGCACCTGTGTCTGTCACTTGCCTGGCAGGTCGGTCGTCAGGCCGGCTTTCTTCACTTCCAGCGCGTATTGCTCGAAGCCGGTGCTGGGCACCGTTTCACCCGCCCGGTCCTGAATCTGTTCGAGCTGTTGCAGGATCTGCGGCGCGATCTCGTCTGCGTCACCCAGGAAGACCCCTTCGGTCATCGTGATGTGGGCACTTTCGAAGCTGTCGGCGCCGGCGAGCAGAATCATGCGGGTGGGGGCGTCCTCCGAGGCCAATGCCACGACCGCTGGGCTGACCTTTTCCGGCTGCAACTTCAACAAGGCTTCTGGGGACAAAATACCCTCGGTCATTGCGGTGGCTGCCGTGGGGGCCAGGCAGTTCACGCGGATGTTCTGCTTGGCGCCTTCCAGCGCCAGGGTCTGCATCAGACCGACCAGCGCCATCTTGGCCGCGCCGTAGTTGGCCTGGCCGAAGTTTCCGTACAGGCCGGACGACGAGGTGGTGAACACGATGCGCCCGTAATGCTGCTCGCGCATCAGGTCCCACACGGCCTTGGTGCAGTTGACCGCGCCCATCAGGTGCACGTCCACCACCAGCCGGAAGTCGTCGAGCGACATCTTGGCAAAACTCTTGTCGCGCAGAATGCCGGCGTTGTTCACCAGAATGTCGACGCGGCCCCACTTGGCCACGGCAGCCGCCACCATGGCCTGCATCTGCTCGAAATTCGTCACGTCACCGCCGTCGGCAATGGCTTCGCCACCTAGCTGCGCGATCTCGTCGACCACGGCGCGTGCACGCGAGCCTTCACGCTCACCACCCAGGTCGTTGACCACCACGCGCGCGCCATGCTGCGCCAGCGCCAGGGCATGGGCGCGTCCCAACCCACCGCCCGCTCCGGTGACGATGGCGACCTTGTTGTCCAGTAAACGGAGCATTGCTGTATCTCTCTGCGTAAAAAGGGATTGCGTGGTGCCAGCGCGGGACGCAGAAGCGCCCGACGCCGCCACATCAGACACGGAAGGATCAGCCGCGGGAATCAGGTGAAACGCCAACGGCGGCCTGACCCTTCAGACCGAGCATCTCGCGTGCCTCGTCCGGGGTGGCGATTTCCAGCGACAGCTCGGACAGAATGCGGCGGATCTTGCGCACTTGGTCGGCACAAGACTTTGCCAGCTCACCCTTGCCCAGATACAAGCTGTCTTCCAGGCCCACGCGCACGTTGCCGCCCATCACCGCAGCCATGGTCAGCAGCGGCATCTGGTGCCTGCCTGCGCCCAGCACCGAGAAGCGATAGTTGTCGCGGCCGAACAGGCGGTCGGCAGTGGTGCGCATCATCACCAGGTTCTCCGGGTCGGGCCCGATGCCGCCCATGATGCCGAAGATCGACTGGATGAAGAGCGGCCCCTTGATCAGGCCTTCGTCGACGAAATGCGCCAGGGTGTACAGGTGCCCCACGTCATAGCATTCGAACTCGAAACGGGTGCCGCAGCCGTCGCCCAGCACTTCAAGAATGCGTTTGATGTCCTTGAAGGTGTTGCGGAAGATCAGGTCTTCCATGCCCTCGATGAAGGGCTGCTCCCAGGCGTGTTTCCATTCCTGGATCTTGCGTGCCGCCGTGTGGATCGTGAAGTTCATCGAACCCATGTTCAGCGAGCACATCTCGGGCTTCAACTGCAGCGGGTAGGCCAGGCGCTCGTCCAGCGTCATGCGCGTGCTGCCACCGGTGGTGATGTTGATCACCGCATCGGTGGCTGCACGGATGCGCGGCACGAACTGGTCAAACACTGCGGGATCGAAGGACGGGCTGCCATCGGCGGGGTTGCGGGCGTGCAGGTGCAGAATGGCCGCACCGGCTTCCGCGGCTTCGATCGCCTGCTCGGCAATCTGGTCCGGCGTCAGCGGCAGATAGGGCGACATGCTGGGCGTGTGCACCGACCCGGTGACCGCGCACGAAATGATGACTTTCTCTTGTTTCCTGGCCATGGCGTTTCTCTGTTGAGTTAGGGGTGGGCGTACCGCAAGCCTGTGTTCACACGGCGAGCCAGTCTGCCTGCAATGTGCGATCGTCGACAAGCTGTTGTGGCGTGCCCTCGAAAACGATCTGGCCGTGGCCCATCACGCAGACGCGGGTGGATACCTTCAGCGCAATCGCCAGTTTCTGTTCGACCAGCACGACCGACACGCCCTTGGCGTGCATGTCCTTGATGCACTCGCCGACTTGCGCCACGATCTTCGGCGCAAGGCCCTCGGTAGGTTCGTCGATCAGCATCACCAACGGGTTGCCCAGCAATGATCGGCACATGGTCAGCATTTGCTGTTCGCCGCCCGACAGGCTGCCCGCGCTGGTATTGCGCCGTTCCTTCAGGCGCGGGAAGTAGTCGAACATGTGCTCGACGGTCCAGGACACCGCGCCTTGCACCGGCGGCTGTTCGCCCATGCGCAGGTTTTCATCCACGGTCAGGTTGGCGAAGACCTCACGTTCTTCCGGCACATAGGCAATGCCGGCGCGGCAGATGGCGTAGGGCCTGGCGCCGGCAAGCTGGCGAGTGCGCAAGGTGACTTGGCCGGCAGTGGGCGGCACCAGGCCCATGATGGCCTTCAGCGTGGTCGACCGGCCCGAGCCGTTGCGGCCCAGCAGGCTGATGACTTCTTTTTCGCCGACCTGGAAACTCACGCCGTGAAGAATGTGGCTCTTGCCGTAGTGGGCGTGCAGTTCGGACACGGACAGCAGTGCAGGGCTTGTCGTCATGCCGCGACCTCTTCGCCCAGGTAGGCTTCCTTCACGGCCGCATTGCTGCGGATGGCCTCCGGTGTGCCGGTGGCGATGGGCTGGCCGTACACCAGTACGGTCACGCGGTCGCTGAGCGCAAAGACCACCTCCATGTCGTGTTCGACGATCAACAGCGAGCGGCCCGCGGTCACCTCGCGGATCAGGTTCGCCGTGTAGGCGGTTTCTTCCTTGTTCATGCCTGCCATGGGTTCGTCCAGCAAGATCAGCTTGGGGTCGGATGCCAGGGTCATCGCGATCTCCAGCGAGCGCTGTTCGGAATAGGCCATTTCGCCTGCCAGCGTGTATGCGCGTTTTTGCAGCCGCACCAGTTCCAGCAGACGTTCGACTTGTCGGCGCGTCTCGGCGTCGCGGTCGATGAACTTCCAGAAGGTGTATTGCAGGCCACGCGGGCGCATCACGGCCAGGCGCAGGTTCTCGAACACCGTCAGCTTCGGAAAGATGTTGGTGATCTGGAAGGAGCGCGACAGCCCCAGGTGGTTGACGGCCTGCGGCGTCTTGCCCGCAATCGGGTGGCCATCGAAGGTGATGGTGCCTGCCGTGGGTTTGAGGTTGCCCGAGATCAGGTGGAACAGCGTCGACTTGCCAGCGCCGTTGGGGCCGATCACGGCGTGGCGTTCGCTGCGGTGAATGTCCAGATCAACGCCGCGGATGATCTCGGTGGCACCAAAGGATTTGCGCAGGCCGCGCAGGCTCAGGATGGCGTCGCTCATGCTGTTTTCTCTGCAAGGGTCTGGTCGAAGGACGCACCGGATGCCGCGGCTTCTTCACGCTGCACCAATACGCGCATCTGCCGTCTGGCCAGCCACGCCAACAGACCACCGACCGCGAACAGTGCAATCGGTGTCAGCCAGGTGCTGGCCGCCACGGGCGACCAGCTGGTGCCGAACAAGGGGATCTGCGGCCACGGCGTTGCGCCGGGCAGGGTCGCCATCGATTGATAGTCTTGCGACAGCGCACGCTGCAGCATTTCGATCACAAAGGCGCCAGCACCGCTCAGCAACAAGGCTGCGGCCAGCGACAGGGTGGCCAGCGGCAACAGCCCGCCCCAGCCGAACCGGCGGCGCAGCTGTCCGAACAAACCGAACAAGCCTGCGAGGCCGGTGGGCATGAACATCATCACCAGCACGAACAGCGTGCCCTGATACAGCAGCCAGGACCGGGTCAGGTCCGAGATGGCATAACCGAAGAAGGTCATCAGGCCTGCGCCCAGCGCCGGGCCCAGGAAGACCTTCACGCCGCCGATATAGGTGTTCAAGACCACCGCGGCCGACACGGTCGGATCGAAGATCGCGTAGTTGGCGGCTTCGTTGCTGATGACTTGCAGACTGCCCGCCACGCCCGAAAACATGGCCGAAATCGCGAACACGATGACGCTCAAACGGTGCGTGTCGTAACCCAGGAAACGCAGCCGGTGGCTGTTTTCGCGCAGGCCCAGCGCCAGGCGGCCAAGCGGCGTCTTGGTGAACAGGAACAACAGCGCGAGCGACAGCAGTACCCAGGCGAGCGTCAGGTAATACACCTCGTTGGTCGAGCCGAAAGTGAAACCCCAGGCCGGCATGCGCGTGGTCGAGATGCCGGCCTCGCCACCGAACAGGCCTTTCAGGTGCGGCGCCAGCGAGTGCACCAGTTCTGCGATGGCCAGGGTAATCATCGCGAAGTAGGTGCCCGAGCGCTTGGTGGCGAAGTAGCCGGCGAGGGCGCCGAAGCACAAGCCGCCGAGCGCACCGGCAAGTGGCAGCAAAGGCGTGGGCAACAGGCCTGCGCCGCCGATGGCGTTCATCGCATGCACGGTCGCAAAGGCGCCGATGCCGAAGTACGCGGCATGGCCGAAGGACAGCATGCCGGCCTGGCCGCACAGCAGGTTGTAGGCGCAGGCGAACAAGGCTGCGATCAGCATCTGGATGCTGGCGTTGACCAGGCCTTGCGACAGCAGATAAGGGACGGCGACCAGCAGGGCCGTGCCGATGACGAGAGCAGGTAGATAGCGGTTCATGGCATCAGGCCTTCTCGCCCAGCAAGCCGTTGGGCCGTACCAGCAGAATCAGCAGCATCAATGCGAAGGGGAAAGTGGCGGCCAGGCTGGATACCTTCAGCGTCATCAGTCCGCCCACGCCTTCGGCCCACTCGCGTGCGCCCAGCGGCGCAAGCAGGTCGGCCAAGGTGGTATCGATGCTGACCGCAAGCGAGGTGATCACGCCGATCAGCAAGGACGCGATCATCGCGCCGCTTAAGGAACCCAGGCCGCCGACCACGACCACTACAAAGACCATTACGCCAAGTTCCAGCGCCATGTTCGGATTGGTGGTGTAGAAGGCGCCCGCCACTGCACCGGCCAGGCCGGCCAACGCGGCGCCCACGCCGAATACGCCCATGAAGACCATCGGCACGTTGTGGCCCAGGGCTTCTGCCATGCGCGGCCGGTAGATGGCGGATCGCACGACGATGCCGACGCGGGTGCGGGTCAGCAGCAGGTAGATCACGACGAACATCGCCAAGGCGACGCCGCCGATGAACACGCGGTACACCGGGTAGTTCGCGCCGCCGATGGTGAATGCGGAAAAATCCAGCGCAGCCGGGATGCGGTAGTTGACCGGGAAGTTGCCGTAGAACAGCTTGATCAGCTCGGCAATGATGAAGGACAGGCCGAAGGTCAGCAGCAGTTCGTGCGCGTGGCCGTGGTGGTGTACGCGTCGCAGGAAGAAGCGTTCGACCAGCACGCCGACCAGGCCGACGAGAATCGGCGACACGATGAGCGCCAGCAAGAAACCGATCAGCGGCTGGAAGGTGTACGCGAAGTACGCGCCCAGCATATAGAACGAGGCGTGCGCAAAGTTCAGCACCCCCATCATGCCGAAAATCAGCGTGAGGCCTGCCGAAACCATGAACAGCAGCAAGCCGTAGATGGTGCCGTTCAGCAGCGAAATGACGATCTGGTCCATAAGGCTCCAGGGTGCGGCAAGGGCAACGCCGCCTGCATGCGCCGGCTGGGTCGCCTGGAAAACGCTTCAGAAAAACGATTCAGAAAGCGCGGGGTCGATCGTGCACGCCGGAGCGGCGTGCACGGTACGTGCATAACTCGTTCATCCGGGCCGCTGCATCTTGCAGCTTGCCTGCGCGGGCGCCGAGGCTTCTTGACCCGTGAAGAGCTTGACCGGCTTGAAGCCCATGTCGGTATCGTCGACCTTGTATTTGGCGTCCTTGGTGACGGTGGACACCACGATCGGCAGCAGGGCCTGGTGGTCGGCCGCGCGCATGCTGAGTTCACCCATGGGCGTGGTGATCTTGGTGGTCTCCAAGGCGGCGGCGAAGGTCTTCACATTCAAGGCGCCGTTCTCGGGCTTGACGCGTTTCAGCGCGTCGCCAACCATCGCCAGGCCGAAGGCGGTGTGCGCTTCGACGAAGACCGGTACGCGCCCCGTCTTGGCCTTATAGTCGGCCACGAAGGCCTCTGCTGCGGCGCCACCGGTTTCGGCATTGAAGGTCTGCGCAACGTAGTGGCCTACCGCCAGGTCGCCGGCATTGGCCAGGTTGCCGGGCTGGTCCAGGTAGACGGTACCGAAGCGTGTCTTCAGGCCGGCCGCCTTGCTGGCCTTCATCAACAACAGCAAGTCGTTCGACCAGTTTCCGGTCAGCACCGAGTCGGCCTTGGCGGCGTTGATCTTGGCCACGTAGGGCGCAAAGTCCTGGATCTTGTTCACGTCGTGCAGCGTCTTTTCCACCACCTCGTAGCCGCCCAGCGAGGCGTTCTCGACGATGGCCTTTTCCATGTCCTGGCCCCAGGAATAGTTCTGGTTCATCGAGTACACCCGTGTGCCCAGGACCTTCGCTTCTTTCATGGCCACCACCAGCGTCTTGGTGCGCACCTGCGAATTGGGCGCAAAGCGGAAATGGTAGAACTGGCACTTGTCACCGGTCAGTTCCAGGGCCTCGGCGCCCATGTTGAAGAAGACCAGTTCTTTGCCCGGGTTGCGCATGTTGTGCTTGCGCACGTCGTCCGTGATCTGGCCGGCAATCGCTGAAGATGCGCCTTGCACCACCATCTGCACGCCGTCGGCAATGGCCGCCTTCAGCTTGTCCGCAGCGCCGGTCGGGCCGCCCTGATTGTCGTACTCGACCAGCTGCAGCGGCTCGCCATTCCATCCGCCTGCGGCGTTGATCTTATCCACACCGTAGCGAACGGCATTGCGATACATGAGCCCGGTGGCCGCCTGCGGGCCCGACAGCGATTCGATCACCGCGATCTTGATGGGGGCTGCGCTGGCGGCTGCGCCTGCGAAACACAGCGAGACGGCAAGGGCGGAACCGACGATCCTGGAATTTTTCATGGGGTGCTTTTTTGATTTTGAAAAAGGAAGGGATGCGAAGGAAATATCAGAGGTATTCGATATTTCCGTCGACGCTGATTGCCTGCCCGGTCACGTTGCGCGCGGCCGAGGAACACAGGAAAAGCGCCATCGCCGCGATGTCTTCCGCGGTGACCATGCGACGCAGTGAAATCTTGCGCAGGTATTCCTCGCGCATGGCGTCTTCGCTGACGCCGGCCACCGCGGCGCGGGCCGCGATCACGTCGCGCATGCGGTCGCCTTCCACCGTACCCGGCAGGATGGCGTTGACACGAATGCCGCGCGGGCCCAGCTCGATCGCCAGCGATTTCATCAAGCCGACGATGGCCCACTTGGTGGCTGCATACGGCGTGCGAAAGCCGTAACCCAGTCGTCCTGCCACCGAGCTCATCGAAATCACGCTGGGGTTGGCGGATTCGCCCAGCATCGGGACGGCGCGGCGCGCCACATAGAACTGGCTGTTGAGGTTCACCGAGATCGTGCGTTCCCAGCCGGCGGCATCGATGGTCTCGATAGCTCCTGTGGGGCCGGCTATGCCGGCGTTGTTGACCAGCACGTCGAGCCCGCCCAGCGTGCCCTGCACGTCGGCGAACACCAGGTCGACATCGTGGGGGTTGGACACGTCGGCCATGCTGGTGCTGATGCCGGGCGCCTGGGTATTGAAGCGGTCGAGTGCGGCGCGGTCGATGTCGCAAATGTGCACGTGGGCGCCGGCCTCGTGGAAGGCGAGTGCGACGGCGGCGCCGATGCCGCTCGCGCCGGCGGTGACCAACACCCGAAGGCCGGGCGTGGGACGGAGTGAATCAAGAATACTCATGGGGGCGGAATCCTCGGGTGCTGTGCTGTCTGGCGTTGCACCGAGTATGGTTTCCGCCCAAGGGCGATTCAATGTGGGGCGGTCACACAATCACGCGGCTGGCGATGTGCCTGCATGACATCGCGAAAACCCTGTCAGGGTGGTGGAGGGGGCCGTCGCCCCGCGCGGGCGCGCAGGCCTTGGCTACCCTGCCAGCGGCAGCCTGATGCTGGCGCACAGCCCGCCGCCCGGCCGGTTGGCCAGCGTCAAATCCCCGCCGTGCGCCTGCACCGCAGAGCGGGCAATGGCCAGGCCCAGGCCGCGTCCAAGCGCATCTTCGCCGCGTGCGCCCAGTTGCACAAAGGGCTCGAATACCTGTTCCAGCTGGGTGGTTGGAATGCCCGGGCCGCTGTCCAGAATGTCGATGCGGAGCACCGACGGCGAATGCTCGACCTGCAGGCGAATGTCCGCATCGCCACCATGACGCAAGGCGTTGTCGATCAGGTTGGTCAGCGCGCGTTTCAAGCTCAGCGGGCGGCAGCGGCAAGGCAGGTCTGGCGCACCCTGCCATTGAACCGGTTGGTCCAGCAGGCGATACCGTTTCACCACCTCGTCGATCAGCCGGTTGACCGGCAGCGTTACCGTAGCTTCTGCGGTGGCGTCGTCGCGCACGAAGTCCAGCGTGTGTTCCGTCATCGATTGCAGCTCGGCCAGACTTTCCAGCATGTCCCGACGCAAGTCCTCATCGTCGATCAGTTCTGCCTGCAGACGCATGGCGGTCAGCGGCGTGCGGAAGTCATGGCTGATGGCAGCCAGCATGCGGGTGCGGCCTTCGACATAGCGGGTCAGGCGCCGCTGCATGGCGTTGAAGGCTGCGGTCAGCTCGCGGGCCTCGCGTGGGCCAGCGAGGGGCAGGGGATCGGGACGTTCGCCGTGGCTGAGTTGTTCGGTTGCCGCCGCCAGGGTCTTGATCGGTGCGACGATGCGACGCACGAACACCAGCATGATGAAGAGCACGGGCAGGGTGCTGACCGGCAGCGAAAACGCCAGCAAGCGCGACCATTCATAGCTGCCGGACGGACGCTCGTCGCTGTTCAGCCACTGGCCGCCGGGCAGTGCGACGCTGCTGCGCAATTCCAGTGGCGCCCAGCCGCGCGGGCTCAGCACGGGCGCACGCGCGTGATCGCCATCGGCGCGTTCGAGCTGGATGCGGACCTGGGTGTCGGCCGGCAGGGAAAGCCTGGTTCGCAAGGCCTTGGCCAGGCGGTTTTCTTCTTCGCGCATCTCGGCTGCGACCACGGCGGCTTGGGGCGATACCCACAGCCTGGCTTGCGCGGTGGCCGTGGCGTCCATCACGCGCATGGCCTGATCGGCCGGGATGGTCTGCAGGGCGCGATAGGCCACGCTCAGGCGCTCGACGACTTGTTGCCGGGACAGCGGGTGAATCAGTTCTCCGGTGCTTTGCAGAAACAGCACGGCGATCAGGTGCGAGCCGAACAGCGCCAGCGCCAGCACCAAGCACAGCTGCGAAGTCATGCCGCCGACCCAATGCCAGCCACGGCGCGACGATGGCCGCGTCATTGCGGTATCCGCCGCGGGATCAGACGAAGGCGCACTGCTTGGACAATGGTCAACGAAGATTCCCGTATCGACATCGCAGCCTGCAATGTCAATTCCCGCACCTTGCCGAGATGCTTCATGCCAGCACCGTCACATCCGCCACCAGGCGATACCCATTGCCCCATACGGTGCGCAGCAATTCCGATTGCCGCGCACCGTCGGCCAGTTTCAGGCGCAGTCGGCTGACTTGCCGGTCGATGGTGCGATCGAAGGCCGGTTCGCTGCGATCGTTTTCCGTGAGGTCCAGCAGGCGTTCACGGCTCAGGACCGTGTTCGGGTGTTGCAGCAAGGCCAGCAACAATCGGCATTCCACGTCGCTGAGCGCCACGGGCATGCCGGATGGACGCGTCAGCCGGCCCAGGTCCACATCGAACTCCCAGCCAGCGAAGCCGTAGCGGCGCACGGGGACTTGCACGCTGCTGGCTTCGACCGGCACAGGCGGCATAGTCGCTCGCTGCGTCAGCGTGCGTTCACGCCGCCGCAACCCACTTTGAATGCGCGCCACCAATTCACGCGGGTCGAAAGGCTTGACCACGTAGTCGTCGGCACCAAGTTCCAGCCCGCGCACCCGTTCTTCCGATTCGCCCAGTGCTGTCAGCAGGATCACCAGCGCGTCGTGTTCCGCGTGAATCTGGCGGCACAGTTCGAATCCGTCGCCGTCCGGCAACATCACGTCGAGCACGATCACATCGAAGCGTTCGTGGCGCAGCAGCACCTGCATGGCAGCCGCATCGGGTGCGGTGCGCACGTCGAAGCCGTGGCGGCGCAGGTGTACCGCCAGCGGATCGCGGATCTTGCGGTGGTCGTCGACCACCATGATGCGGGCTCTTGTCACAGCTTGTCCAAGTTCTTACAGGCTTTATGCATACGATTTTCATTCGCATTCATTTCTGTAGGAAATTCTCTCATGCCTTTCCCGTTTCAAGGTCGGCAGTGCGCCGTGTGGACAAGTCTGGCGCTCGCCACGTGGACGGCAGGTGTTTTGCCCGCCCAGGCCCAGAACACTGCAGGCGTTTCGGCGCTGGACGAAGTGGTGGTCACGGCTTCGGGCTTCGAACAATTGATTGAAGAAGCGCCCGCGTCGATCAGCATCATCAAGGGCGACGACCTGCGCAAGCGCGCAACGCGTGACCTGAGCGATGCGCTGCGCGACGTGGAAGGCGTGACCGTCAGCGGCACCGCCAACGAGAGCGATATCTCGATTCGCGGCTTGCCCGGCGAATACACCTTGATCCTGGTCGACGGCAAGCGCCAAAGCACGCGCGACGCCCGCGTCAACGGCAATCGCGGCTACGAACAAAGCTTCATTCCGCCGGCCGAGGCCATCGAGCGCATCGAAGTCGTGCGCGGCCCGATGTCGTCCCTGTACGGCTCGGATGCCATGGGTGGGGTGGTGAACATCATCACCAAGAAGGTCGCCAATAAATGGGGTGGCTCGGTCAGCCTGGATTCGACCCTGCAGACGCATTCGGATTCCGGCAATTCCTGGCAGGGCCAGTTCTACCTGAACGGTCCGATCAAGGAAGACGTGGTGGGCCTGCAGATGTGGGGACGCCAGATGGTGCGCGAGGCCGACGACGAATCCATTCTTGGCGGCTTCAGCAAGGCGCGTCACCGCGACCTGACCGCACGCCTGTTGATCACGCCTTCGCAGTTCCAGGACATCCTGCTGGAAGCTGGCGCCACGCGCCTGGAAAACGGCAGCGAATACACCAGCGTGGCCGCCACCACCTTGCAGCAGAACAACCGCGACCACTGGTCGATCACGCACAACGGCCGCTGGGGCTGGGCCACGTCCAAGGTGTCGCTGGCGCGTGAAAAAGCCTGGCGCATCGGCTTCCAGCCGCCGCGCGAGCCGCAGATCGAAAACACCGTGCTCGACGCCACGCTGACCGCACCGCTGGGCGATCACATGCTCAGCACCGGCCTGCAATGGAACGACGCGTCGCTGACCGACTTCAACCCCGGCTTGAAGGACAACCGCAACTACCAGTTCGGTGTGGTGCAGAAGGCCGTGTTCGTCGAGGATGAATGGGCGCTGACCGAACGCTTTTCGTTGACCGGCGGCCTGCGCCTGGACGACCACGAACACTACGGCAGGCACTTCAATCCGCGCCTGTACGGTGTCTGGCGCGCCACGGACAACTGGACGGTGAAGGGCGGCATATCACGCGGCTTCAAGGCGCCCGAACTGCGTGCCATCGTGCCCGGCTACGCCTACCTGCGCGGTCGCGATCGCTTCGTGATGCTGGGCAACCCGGACCTGAAACCCGAGACCAGCACCACCACCGAGATCGGCACGACTTGGTCCAACCGCAGCAACCTGACGGCCAGCGCGACCCTGTTCCGCACCAACTTCAAGGACAAGCTGTCGACGCTGACCACCACCAATCGCTGGGTGGAAAATCCGTCCATCATCGTGATGGACCGCATCAACATCGACCGCGCGGTGATCACGGGCGCCGAGTTCAGCACCACCTGGAACGTCAGCCGCACGGTGGACCTGAAGGCCAACTACACCTACACCGATTCCGAGCAGCGCAGCGGCACCTACCAGGGCTTTGCGTTGGCGCGTACGCCCAAGCACATGTTCAACCTGCGCGGCGAATGGCGGGCGACGGGCCAGACGACCCTGTGGTCGGCACTGTCCTTCCGGGGCAAGGAAATCGAAGCGGGCGGATCGAACGGCCGGGAAATTGCGCCGGGTGTGCGTGAGTATCCCAGCTACGTGACGGCTGACCTGGGCGCATCGTTTGCCGCCACCAAGGACCTGACGCTGAATGCGGCGATCTACAACGTGGGTGACAAGCGTCTGGACGAGGCGGAGTACAACACGGTGAATTACGGACGCCGTGTGTGGCTCAGCGCCAACCTGCGGTTCTAAGCAGTCTGTACGAATGAACGGGCCGGGCGAGGTCATATCGCCCGGCCCGTTTGCGTTCGGGCCGCTTCAGCCTTCGGACTTGGTCTTGCTGCAACCTGCCCAGGTGCTCGACTTGCCGCCAGCCACCAGCATGTCTGGAAGCGGCAAGGCTTGGCGTTTCCAGTCAATCGCGCCAGGCGTATCGGTGGGAAGATCGGCGCTTGATCATTGTTCAAGATGGCTCCCATGCTGACGCCGACCGACCCCGCCCGATTTGCACGCCCCGCCTACGCCGGATGGCTCGGGGGCGGCAACGACCTCACGCAGCAGTTCCTGTCCCTGGGCGGGCGGCCCGAGATCATCAGCCTCGCCGGTGGCCTGCCTGCGGCGGAGCTGTATCCGCTCGATGCGATCCGGACCGCCACCCAGCGCGCTTTCGACGTCCACGGCGTGGCGGCACTGGAGTACGGCCCCATCGAAGGTTTCCCGGCCCTGCGTGCACTGATCGCGGCGCGCATCTCGGCGCAGACCGGTGGACAGTTCACACCGGAAAATGTGTTGCTGACCACCGGGTCGATGCAGGGGCTGGACCTGGTCGGCAAGGTGCTGGTCGACAAGGGTGACCTGATCGTCACGCAGGCACCGACCTACCTGGGCGCACTCGATGCATGGCGGGCGCGTGAACCGGTCTATCGGGCGCTGGATTGGCAGGCGCCCAACGATGCCGAGCTGCGTGCGGCCAAGTTCGTCTACACCGTTCCCAACTATTCCAATCCCACCGGTGTGCTGGTCTCGCAGGAAGCGCGTGCACGCTTGCTCGATCGCGTCATCGAGGCCGGCACCTGGCTGGTGGAAGACGATCCTTATCTGTCGATCCAGTTCGAGGGCTCGCCCGGTGCAAGCATCCTGGCCCAGTATGTTGCGCTTCATCCCGGGCCTTACGAGGGGCCGGTGGTGTACATGGGCACGGTGTCCAAGAGTCTGGCGCCGGGCTTGCGCGTCGGCTGGGTGATCGCTGCACCGGGCATGATCAAGACCCTGTCGCTCGCCAAGCAGTCGTCCGACATGAGCAGCAGCATGCTGACGCAGGCGATCACGCTGGAATTGCTGTCGTCGGGTGTCGACGTCGCGCACAGCATCGTCACCGTGGAGGCCTATCGGCAGCGGCGCGATGCCTTGTGCGAAGCGGCCGAACGGCGGCTGCGCAACTGGTTCGACTGGGAGGTGCCGGTCGGCGGCATGTTCGTGTGGATGCGCGCAAAAGGCGACATCGACACCGATGTGCTGTATCGCTACGCGCTTGAGGAGAAGGTGGCTTTCGTGCCCAGCAGTGTCTTCGACTTCGCGGGCGAGGACCGTCGTGCGATGCGGCTGAATTTCACCCGCAGCGCGCCAGAGGCGCTGGTCGAGGGGGTACGTCGCCTGGAACGTGCGGTCGTCCGGTACTTGTCGGCCAGGCTGCTTGACGGTCCTGCTTGACGGTCCCGCTTGACAGTCCTCCTTGACAGCCCCTGAAGCCAGATGCTGACATTCAATGGAACGCGTCCACCGGGGGCGTGGCGCAGGAACACAGTCATGGCTCACCTGGAACAGTGGCGCGGCTACGCCGATTTCTACCAGTCCTCCCCGTACGCGGTGTTCCCGCAGCAACACCGCGTGTCGCCCGGCCGCCTGCCTTTCACCATGATCGAGGTCGAGCAGGCCGACCACGACTTTCCCGATCCGAGCGTGTCCGACACCATCCTCGCGCTTCCGCTCGAGGTCTCGTCGGGCAACGCCTGGGCCTGGGACATGGGGGAAGGTTGGCATTACGAATCGGCGCTGCCGGGTCGCATGCTGGTGCTGCCGCCTGACAATGCCAGTCGCTGGGAAGTGAAGGGCCGGCGCAAGCTGCTCTTGCTTGCCCTGCCGTCGGCGACCATTCATACGGTGCTGGGGGCCTGCGCCCCCGCCAACCTGACCCAAGCCTTCATGCCGCTCGCCACCGCGAGCTGGCGCGACCCCTTGTTGCAGTCCTTGATGTTGCGGCTGTGGCAGGGCATGGCCAACCGCCATGCGAGCGACGGACTGCTCAGCGATGCGGCGGTGACGACGCTCATCGTCCACTTGCTGCAACGGGCTGGCACGCTCGATCGCGCTGCCGAGCCGGTGGCCCTTGCCGCATGGCGCCTGAAGCGGGTGCTGGATCATGTCGATTCGCATCTGCACGAGGACCTGGACATGAGTGGGCTCGCTGCCGTCGCCGGGCTCAGCGTGCGTCACTTCACGCGGGGCTTCGCCGCGGAAATGGGCCAGACCCCGCACCGTTGGCTCATGCAGCGACGGGTCGATCGGGCCTGCGAGCTACTCAAGCGCAGCGTCGAGCTGACGCAGATCGCCGAGGAATGCGGCTTCGCCGGCCCCAGCCATTTTTCTCGGGTGTTCAAGCAGCGTGTCGGCCACAGTCCCAAGCAGTGGTTGAACCGTCAGCGTCTTGGCTAGGCCTGCCATGCTGGCTCAGACCTCGGCGTAGCGCCGCAGCCCTTCCAGGTCGACGATGGTGGTGCCGTTGTAGGCCACCTTCACCAGTCCCTGGCTTTCCAGCTTCTTCAACGCAATGTTCACGCGCGAGCGCGACATATTGCAGAAGTCGGCGACTTCGGCCTGCGTGACTTTCAGCTCCAGCGAGTGGGGCGGGAAGAACCAGGGGTTGAACAAGGCGCCCAGACTCCGGGCGACCTTGGCGACTGGATCCAGCATTTTCTCGAAGGCCGTCAATTCCATGAATTGCTGGGTGCGCTCGCTCATCTGCCGCATCACGAAGCGATTGAAGGCGGGGTTTTCGTCGAGCATGGCCAGGAATACTCCCGCAGGCAGCCTGGCGATCACCGCATCCAGCAAGGCCACGGCGTCGCAATTGCGCGGCTTGCCCGTCAGCATGCCGTCTTCCCCGATCCAGCCGTAGGCCATGCCGGTATAGGTCACGGCCTTGCCGGCCGGCGAGGTGCTGCACAGCTTCAGGCTGCCCGAAACCATGCCCACCCAGTGGTCCGACGCATCGCCGCGCCGCCAGATGTAGTCGCCTGCGGCGACCTTCGCAATCTTGATGGTCGGCAACAGGCGTTCGGCCTGGGCCTCGCTCAGGGTGTGACTCCAGACGCACGCTCGCCAGTCGGCCTTGATGCGTTCGATGTCCTGTGTGCACAGCATGCGGTGGCTCCAGCGTGGCGCGTCGTGTCCGTGCGAATTGTTCCGCCGGGAACAATGTTTTTCGGATACGGAATTTACAGTTAATGATTCTTATTATCTAACAAAGTCAGCGCGCGCATCTGCCAGATCTGCGCGCCCGGGAGAGAACGACATGCACGACAAGACCCCGCGCACTGCGCGTCAATGGCGTTGCAGTGCGCTGCACTTCGCCTTGATCAGTGCCTTGCCGATGTTGGCCGCAGCACAAGTGCGGACGGAACTGCCCGAGGTCGTCAGCACCGCCACGCGTGGCGCGCAGAACATCTCCGAGTTGGCTGCCACCACCTGGATCATCGAAGGCGAAGAACTGCAGGTGCAGATCCGTGCCGGCGTGCCGCTGAAAGAAGCGTTGGGCCAACTCATTCCCGGGCTCGATCTGGGCCCGCAGGGCCGCACCAATTACGGCCAGAACCTGCGCGGCCGCAGCGTGCTGGTGATGATCGACGGCGTGTCCCTGAACAGTGCGCGCGGCATCAGCCGGCAGTTCGATTCCATCGATCCGTTCAACATCGAGCGCGTGGAAGTCCTGTCGGGCGCCAGCGCGGTCTACGGCGGGGGCGCCACGGGCGGCATCATCAACCTGATCACCAAGCGGGGCGAGGCGGGCGGCCCGGCCTTCACGTCGGAAGTGGGCGTGCGCAGCGGCTTGGGCCACAGCGACGACCATGACGCACGCATCGCGCAGTCGATCAGCGGCGGCAATGACGTGGTGCAGGCACGGCTTGGCCTGGCGCTGCAGAAGAACGAAGCGGCTTACGGTGGCAACGGCAAGCCGCTGCGCACCGACATCACGCAGACGGACTTGCAGTACAACCGCTCGGTGGACGTGCTGGGCAGCGTCGACATCAAGCTGCCCGAAGGGCAGCGCCTGTCCTTGCTGGGCCAGTACTACGAATCGAAGTACGACGGCGACAAGTCGCTGTACATGGGTCCCAACCTGATTGGCGCGCTGACCACCCAAAGCCAGTACCTGGAACAGCGCGGCGGTTTCAGCTCGGACGTGGTGCCCACCACCAAGCGCGGCATGGTGAACGCCGATTACCACGCGACCAACATTCTTGGCGGGCAGGACTTCAACGCCCAGGTGTTTGCGCGCCAGGAGAAGATCTCGTTCTATCCCTTCCCGGGGCGCATTGCCGTCCCCGGTCTGGGCGCGCTGCCGTATTACTCGTCGTCCAAACAGAATACCGACGCCATCGGCCTGAAGACCGCGTTCACCAAGAACTGGGACCGCGTAAGCGTCACCTACGGGGTGGACCTGGACCGCGAGACCTTCGACGCCAGCCAGGTGCTGTTCAACAACGCCACGTCGCTGGCCAGCGGCGGGCTGGTGAACCGCGCCATCGGCTCGGTCGGGCGTTATCCGGGTTACCGCATCGACGGGGTATCTGCCTTCGGGCAGGCCGACTGGAAGCTGACCGACGCATTGACCTTGTCGGGCGGCGTGCGCCAGCAACGCATGTCGGTCGACGTCGACGACTTCGTGCAGAGCTCGCAGCAAGTGCTGGTCAACAGTGGCTACGGGCGCAGCGCGGACACCATTCCCGGCGGCAGCAACCGCTACAACGTGACCTTGCTGAACGCCGGCGCCACCTATCGCTTCGCGCCCACGGAACGGGCCTGGGCCAATTATTCGGAAGGCTTCGAGCTGCCCGATCCCGCCAAGTATTACGGTGTCGGCAACTACCAACTGGTGGGCGGAACCGGCGGCACCTGGCGTTTGCTGAACAGCATCAACGTGGCCGCATCGCCGCTGACCGGCATCAAGACCAAACAGGTGGAACTTGGCTGGGCGCGGCGCGCGGGCGGACTGAACATGCAGGCCGCTGCCTTCTATTCATGGTCGGACAAGAACATCACCTATGTGCCGATCACGCTCAGCCTGCAGGTGGCGGAAGAGCGCAAGCGCAACTACGGACTGGAGGGGCAGGTGGCCTACACCTGGAACAGTGGCTGGCAGCTCGGCGGCAATCTGCTGGCGATCCGCTCCGAGCGTCGCCAGAACGGCGACTGGGTGCGCCAGTCGATCACCGACGCCAGCCCGTCCAAGCTCACCGCCTTTGCCGGCTGGGGCGACGACAAGATGTCTGCCCGCTTGCAGGCCGTGCGCTCGTTCTCCTTGTCGGACAGCGCGGGCAATCAGCTGTCCAGCTACACCACCCTGGATCTGATGGGCTCGTACAAGCTGCCTGTGGGGCGTCTGAGCGTGGGTATCCAGAACCTGCTGGACAAGGACTACCAGACCATCTGGTCGCAGCGCGCGCAGGTGTTCTATCGGGGCCTGACCAATGCCGAAACCCTGGACTATCGCGGTCGCGGCCGGACGCTTGCGCTGACGTATACCGCCAGTTATTGATCGGCTGAGCCGGGCGGCCGGTTTGTTCAAGGACCTGTTGGAATCAAGCGCCGGTTCGACTCAAAAGCCGGTCCGGTTCAACGCTCGAACAGGCGGTCGGCCGGCACCGGCGTGCCGAACAGCCAGCCCTGACCAAGCGCCGTCGGATCGAGCTGCAGGAAGTAGGCCGCCTGGCGTTCTTCCTCGATGCCTTCGACCACCAGTCCCAGGCCCAGGCCTTTGGCCATGGCGACGATCTGCGGCGCGATGCTGGCGCTGTTGCTGTCTTCGTCCAGGTGCATGGTGAAGACGCGATCGAGCTTGATCGCGTCGATGTGCAGGGCGGCGAGGTAGGACAGGCTGGAATACTCGGTGCCGAAGTCGTCCAGATAGACGCTGTGGCCAGCGTCGCGCAGCTTCTGGATGCCGCGCGCAAGTTCGTCGCGCTCGGTGGTGGTGCGCTCGGTAATCTCGAAGCCCAGGCTGGCCGGCTGCAATCCGCGCTGTTTCAGTTGCAGCGCCACGAAAGGTACGAAACCCGGTTCCATCAAGTCTTGCACCGAGATGTTGATGGTGATCCGGAAGTCGGGCCGCTGTCTCGCCTGCAATGCCAGTTCGGTCAGCGTGCGCTTGACCACAAAACGCGTGATCTCGGTGATGAAACCGGATTGCTCTGCCACCGCGATGAAGACGTCGGGGTTGACTGGTTTGCCCGCCTCGTCGCGCCATCGCAGCAGCGCCTCGGCGCCCACCAGGTGGCGATCCACCAGTCGCACGATCGGCTGATACACCAGCGTCAGGTCACCGTTGTGAACGGCGCGCCGCAGGCGTCGCCTGAGCGAGCGCATCCACCCGATGCACAAACTGACGCTCAAGCCGCCGCCCATGCCGGTGAGCAGACCCAGTGCGGCGAAGCCCTGCAGCACCGGCGAGTCGAAGACAACTGGCGGGTACTTGAGCGTGGCCACGATGCAGCCCGGATAGCGCTGCGAGCAACGCACTTCATAGCGTTTGCCGCCAAGCATCAGCGCGTCGCCGTGTTTCAGCGGCAGCGCACCGATGTCGATGCGCAGGTCGTTGTTCAGCACCGCTTCCTGGCGTTCGCCGAAGTTGACCACGATGGCGTAGGACAGCCGCGGGTCGACCAGGCTGGTATAGCTCAGCGGATTGATGACCACGGCGGCCGACCCCCGCGCAATCATCATGGCCCGCAAGTCCTGAAGGCCGAAAAGTGGCGTGTCGAAGATCATGCGCAGGCCATCTGGCGTGACCATGTCCGGCGTCGCCAAGGGGATGTCCGGGCTCATGCGTCCCAGCGTTGCACCGCATGCAATCATCGGGCCGCTGAGGCGCGCGACACTCTTGATGAAACGGGAGCGGATGACGGTTTGCCGCATGCGGGCAAGATCCGCATCCGAACACATGGGGACGGGAGACGCGTTGGTCTCGGCCAGTGCAGCAACGGCTTCGTCGCTGACCTGATCGGCTCGCGCGATGTACGTGGACGCCAGCGTGCCGATCTCTTCCTGGTATTGCCGGCGTACCGCAAGCTCGCCCAAAGCGGTGCCCAAAAGCAGACCCAGCAACGCGCCGCCGATCACCCACGTGCGCGCATGCGATAGCGTTAGTCCGATCATGTAATGGGCGTCTGATGGCCTGATGAATCCACGTCGACCACGGGACGGGCCTGCACGCCGAGTGCGAGACGCTTGCGCTGCCTCGCATCGTTTCAACTAGATACTAAATCACGAATTCGCCCAGCCCGACTTTGATTTGCCACCTGTGTGCGTGATGCGACAGCAGGTGGCGGGCGCCGCGTTGCGCGGCGCCTCAGGCCTTACCGTTCGTCGGGGCGAGCCGGGCCCATGATGGGCATGCGGGCAGCGGCTGCGCCTTCTGGTGTGGCGGCGGCCAGGCCGGTGTCCAGGTCGGCCGCGTGGCGCAGTCGACCTTGTTTGTCGTGATGTGCCACCAGGCGGCGCGCACGTTGCCAGCGGCCTACCCGTTGCGAACCCAGTTCCGCGAAATCGGCCAGCTCGGTGGTCGAGCTGCGGCGGATCATGTAGTTGCGTTCGTCCTGGCGCTGCACGTCACGTCGCCACGGCGCCAGCAACATCATGATGAAGAAGATGCCCACGATCACGGCGCCATAGATCAGCAGCAGGTGATAGTCGTCCAGGCTCTGGGTAGGCTTGAAGAAATGCCGCCAGGAATAGGCAAAGGCCACTACCCAGAAGGCGATCACGGCCAGCGGCCGAAGCACTCGCAGCCATACGAACAACATGATGGCGGCGGCCTCGGAACGGTTTTCCCGAATGGCATCGAGCGACACCCGTGCTGCGTCCAGGATGGGTTCTTCGTCGCCCTCGGGCTGCGCCCAGTCGCGGGCGCGCGGCAGCGGCTTGACGGCCCCTGCGGCGGGGCGGATCGCCTCGTCGGGGTAGGGACCTACGATCAGTGGATCTTCATTCATTGTTTGCTCCTTGTGCAGGGACAGCACCGCGTTCCGGGCTCTCCCACAGTGCGCGCTTGCCGCGTCGACGCAGCAGCGTGATGGGCAGTGCAAATACGGTGGTGAACATGCTTATCATCCAGAAGGCCAGCGGATACCAGCCCGTCCACATCAGGTAGCGCAGCAGGCGCTTGTCGTAATGGCGGTCGATCCACAGGCTGACGGACATCTGCAACATGCAGGTGATGCCCAGCAAGGTGCCGTGCCATTCGGGCAGGAAGCCCACGAACTGCCACTCGGGCGGCAGCCACGGGCGTACCGCCGCCAGGGCCAGCACCAGGAACATGGCATAGGCCCAGACCACGCTGGCCACGTATTCCAGATAGATGGGCCACATCTTGATGTGGGCCGGGCGCAGCACACGGCCGGAATAGCGCATCAAGGTCTGGATGCCGCCAATGGCCCAGCGCTGACGCTGCTGATACAGGCCGCGCACGGTTTCCGGCATCAGGATCCAGCACAGCGCACGTGGCTCGAATCGCAAGGTCCATCCGGCCAGCTGCAATTTCCAGCTGATGTCGATGTCCTCGGTCATCACGTCCGGGCTCCAGAACTCGGTCTCGAGCAAGGCCTTGCGACGGAACATCGCCAGCACGCCCGACACGGTGAACAAGCGGCCCAGCAAATGCTGGCTGCGCTTGATCAGGCCGATGGTGGCCGAGAACTCGCCGACCTGCATGCGGCCGATCATGGTGGTGCGCGTGCGGATGCGCGGGTTGCCGGTGACGGCGCCCACGGTGTCGGATTGCAGCAGGTGGCGCAGCATCCAGGCGATCGCGTCGGGGTCGACCAGCGCGTCGCCGTCGATGCCCAGGATGTACTCGCCCTTGGCCAGCAGGGCGGCGGTGTTCAGCGCCACGGCCTTGCCCTGGTTGGTGGCGTGGTGCACCACGCGCAGCGCCGGATAGTTCAGCGCCAGCGAATCCAGGATGGCACCCGTGTCGTCGGTGCTGCCGTCGTTGACGGCAATCACCTCGTAGTTCGGGTAGTTGGTGCGCATCAGCTGCTCGATCACCTCGCGCACCGCCATGGCCTCGTTGCGACAGGGCACGACCACGCTGACCAGCGGCAGCTCGGGCAGCAGGGACAGCGGGTCAAGACGGCGCTTGCCGCGCTGCTCGAACACCAGTGCGTGGGCAATTCCGCCGGCCATCCAAACGTAGGCCATGAAGAAGGGGTAATAGAAGACGTAATCGAACAGCCATTTCGTCAGCGTCGTGCCAAGGTAATCGGGGTTCATTGCGCGCGCCCCGGTTGCACGTCACGCAGGCCGCCCGGGGTTTCCAGACGGTCGTCGGCAGGTGGTGCCGGTTTGGCTGGCGCAAGCGCCGGGGGTGTCTCCAACGTATCGACCGTGCCGGCAAGATTGGCGCGAATCGACAAGGCATTGCGCGACACCTCCAGGCCGGGCTGATCGTTCAGGAAGTCGTCCGGGTACCAGGCGAGGTGGCGCACGCCCATGCGATGCAGCATCGACCACTGGGCGGCGAGTGTCGCATCGGGCACGGGCTTGCCGTCGCGCCAATCGCGCGTCTGCAGCTCGAACATGGTGCGTTCCAGGCCGCCCGGTGTGGCGATGACCTTGTTCGCCAGCTCACGCAGCCAGGCTTCCGGGTTCTCGGCCTTTTCCATGTACGGCATGGCCATCACTGCGGTGTAGTCGTAGCTGGCCAGGGCCTGTTCGTAGTTCTGGGCAAACCAGGCTTCCGATTCAGGCTGCATCAAGGGCAGGGCGAACAGGTTGCGTGCCGTCTTCAGCCCGGGTTGCTGAGCGCGCACGCGCGCAGCCAGTTCCAGCGTGAAGTCGGTCAGGAAACGCGTCTTGGCCTTGGCCCATTGCGCGCTCAGGGCCGGGTCGGCACGGATCGCCTTGACGTCCGCAGGCAGCCCCCACTTGGCGTAGGTCGCCAGGGCATTCGGGCTGGTGTCCTCATCGTCGGCCATCATCGCGTCGTCATGGAACAGCAGGCCGGCGAAGTTGGTGTAGCGGCCCAGGTCTTCATAGATGTCGCCGATCAGCGTGCGCACTGCCGGGTCGAAGGGCGACAGCCGGTCGTAACGGCCTGTGGACGGTGCGTCGGGCAGCCAGGTGATCTGGTGCTTGGCAAGCGGGTTGTCGGCCGGCAGGTGGAAGGCCATCACCGGCATCCATGCATAGACCTCGACGCCGGTGCGCGTGCGCAACTGCCACGCCACCCGGTTGAACAGGTCGGCGCGCATGGGCAGGTGACGGTTCGGGAAGTACGTGGCATCGGCCACGCCATCGCCGTCCGGGTCGGCAAAGGCCTGCAGGAACACACTGCGCGGGCCGATGGCCTGCACGCGATCCAGCAGGCGCGACAGGTTGGCTTCCTGCTGCGCTGGGTCCGCGTCGTAGATGTAGTCCAGGTCGATGTGCATGGCCCGGTTGTGCACGTAATAGCCACCCAGACCGGCCGGCATGCGCAGCAGCGAATAGTCCGGCACCGGCATGTCGTAGGTCGCCAGTGCACGGCGGATCTGATTCAGCGGCACATCGGGGGTGTTCGGGCCTTCGTCCAGCGTGAACATCAATGGCATGCCGGCGGCAGCGGCGGCGTCCTGGGCCACGCGGTTGTAGGCGCCATAGGGCCAGACCATCGCGCGCACCTGGGTGCCGGTGCGGTCCTGGATCAGCGCGCGGCTGCGGCGCAGATCGGTTTCGACACGCGCCTGATACAGCCGTTCTTCTTCGTACTTGCCGTCGCGATAAATGCGCGTGACGGCGGCCGGCTGCAGGTTGCCCTGCGGGTTGCCGGGCACGCCGGTGTGCAGGCTGTCACTGTGGCTGGCGAACTCCACCAGGCCGGACGCTGCCATCTCGCGTGCTTGCGCCCAGGTCATGAAGTGCTCGCGCTGCGGCGGCACCTGGCCGCCGTAGCCCTTTACCGGTTGGCCGGCGGGGGACTCCATCCAGTCGGTCACCAGCGCCATCAGCGCGGGGTACTGGAAGCGCTTCAACAAGGGGAAGACCTTGGTGTAGAAGCTCACGTAGCCGTCATCGAAGGTCAGCAGCACGGCGCGCGGCGGCAGCCGCTTGCCGCCTGCGCGGGCGTCGACGATCTGCTGCAGGCTGACCGGGTGGTAGTCGGCCGACTGCAGCCAGGCAAACCAGTCCGCCAGGGTCTTCTCGTCCAGCGCGGTGGGTTCCGGCTCGGTCTCGAAGCTGTCCAGCACGTTGGCGCGGATGTCGTGCAAGGCCACCACACGGAAGGTCTGGCCATCGTCCGGATCCGGCGGCGGCAGGCGTTGTGCGTTGGCGGCCAGCGGCAGCAGGGCAAGCGGAATCAGGACAAAGGCGAGCAGCGCGGCAACCAGGTTCTCGCGTGTCAGTGACAGTGTCAGTTGGCGCGTACAGGCGCGAATCAAGCGGGAACCCATCATTGCAGCGGTACCGAAATAGTGAGGAAGACTTCGCGGCTACGTTCGCTGCGTCCATCGTAGGGATGGCTGGAAACACCCAGGCCATAACTCAGTTGCAGGGCGTCGCCGATGTCCCATTGGTGCTGGTAACGCAGCGACCACAGCGCACCGCCGCCGAATCCTGCCTGGCGGTATTGGCCGGTGCTGGCTTGCACCACCTGATAGAAGCGACGGTCGTCGCGTTTCCAGGTCAGGTACTGCGCGCGCAGGCCAAGTTCCAGCGACTTCTCGCGCGAGGGGCTGAAGTAGGGGACATCCTGGCGGTCGGCGCCGGCAATTTCGCCGCCGACGATGCTTTCCAGCTGGAAGCGCGGGCCAGTGATCAGGCGTTCGCGCCAGGACAGGCCGACGGCGTCACGCTGGTTGCCGTCGCTGTAGTCCATGCGCTGGACGCGGCCGGTGAAGCTGCGCGATTCGTTCACCACATAGGTGGTCGACAACCCCGCCGAATGGGCGCCGATGTCGGCGCGGCGCGCACGCCACGGTGTCTCGGGGCTGTTGGTGTCCATCTCGGCGGCGAAGCGCCACGCATCGCTGGCACGGTAGGTCAGGCCCAGGGCAAGGCCGGTTCGATACGGACCTTCGTTGGCGTGGTGAACCTCGCCGCTGGCGCCCCAGCGGCCCTCGGACCACTGCAGGCCCAGGCCGCTGCGGGCCAGGCGCGAGCTGCCCTGGTCCACATCGGCTTGCGCAAAGATCTGGTGATAGAACAGACGCCACTGGTCGTCCAGCAACTGCGAGCTCAAGGTAGTGTCGGTGCGCCAGTCGCGATTCGACAAGGCGCCGCCGCCCCAGGATGCGCCGGCTTCCACGTCCAGGCGAGCAGCCTGACGGGCGTTGCGCATGCGCACGGCGTTGCGCACGGCGATCGATTCGGGCGCTTCCTGTTCCAGCGCATCGGTCAGCTCGCGCCCGGTGCGTTGTTCGTTGGCATCCATCAAGGCCGTGGCATAGCCAGCGCGCACGCTGACGTCATCAGGCGTGTCGGTCAGCAGCTCTTCATACATGGCCAGCGCCGCATCGGGATGCTCGCGCAAGCGAGCCGTCTGGGCCTGACCGTCGCGGAAACCGGGGTGCATCGGCGCCAGACCCGACAAGATGCCGAAGCTGCGTTCCGCCGCCGCCGGGCGATCGGTGTAGAGCTGTTCGAGCGCGCGCAGATTGCGCACCGCGCCGTATTCCGGATTGGCGCGGCCGCGTTCAGGCGTGCGGCGCAGCAGGGGCGGGGTAGCGGTTTCCAGCTGGGTCAGCAAGGCGTCGGCTTGTTCGAAGCGCGCGGTGTCCAGATAGGCATAGACCAGGCCCACATGGGTATCGCTGGGCGTCGGAATCGCGCTGCCGCCTTCGCGCAGCGCGGCTTCGTACAAGGGCACGGCCAGGTCGGAGCGGCGTTGTTGCTGATACGCACCGGCGGCAGCCGACAGTGCGTAGTAGGGCGGCGCCACGCCTTCGTTGCGCAGGGCCTCGTATTCCGCGATCACTGCCGGGAAACGGCCACGTTCCTGCCACGCCACCATCCGGTCGTACCGAAGCTGCAGGGACAGATTGCGCCACTCGGCGGCGGTATCGGCATCGCCTGCCGCCTGGGCCTCGGTTTGCTTGGTGGTCGCTGCCTGGATCGCCGGATCGAAGCCTGCCAGCACTTCATCCATCTTCACGAATCGGGCACGGCCGTAGCCCACTGCCTGATCGCGTTCGGCAATCGCCCAGCGCAGGCCGCGGCCCAAGGCCTGTTGTTGCAGGGTGGCGAGTTCCAGCGGCGTGAAGGTTTCCGGAGCCGCTGCCTGTGCTTCTTTCCACGCCGCGGTCGGGGCTTCAACCTGGCCGAGCAGGAAGGTGCCTTCGCGGCGGGCGTAACGGTGGCTGGGGTCGATGGCGCTCAGATCGGTGTAGTCGCCCAGGGCGGCCAGGGGGCGTTCACGTGCCTCGTTCAAGGCCCCGCGTGCTTCCAGCAAAGCCACGCGTTGCTCAAGGTCGGCGCCTGCGGACCTCGCGGTGAGCGCATTCAGCACAGCTTCGGCGCGGTCGAACTCCCCCGTATCGGTCAGCCACAGGGCTTCCAGCACCCGCGGTCGCCAGGCTTCGGGCTGGCGGCTGCGCAGCTGCGCAACGGCTTGGCCTTCCAGACCATGGTCGGGAATCGACCGGGCCGCCTGGAAGACGAATTCGAGTGCGTAGTCCGGCAAGCTGGCAATGCCGTCATCTGCCCGCGCGTGTCGAACCGCCGACGCGGGATCGCCCGCACGCATGGCGAACACGATGCCGTCGGCGCGGATGCGCTGTCGCACTGCTGGCGGCAGGGGCTGGGCTGCCCAGGCGTCCAGTTGTGCGGCGGCCTGCGCAGGTGTGGTGGTGCCATCGCGCACTGAGCCGACCAATGCGTCGTGGCGCGCGGCATCGTAGGGGAGGGCGATGGCGGCGCCGCGTGCGGCAGACGACGCGTCGGCAGACTGCGCATGCGCGGCGAATGGGATGACCAGACTGGCTTGGGCTACTAACGCAGCGGCGACGAATTGTCGCAGCGCGGGATGAGCGCGCAGGTGGCGCGCTCCTGTGGGGAGGCTGCGTGTTGGCAAGAAGAAAATTCCGATCGCATCATTTAAATAGATGGGATCACTGTAGGGGCGCATCTGTTAAGGATGAGATACCTAGACGTAATCCCCGGTAACTTATGAGTTGTTTGGTGTGCTCAAGCGGGAGAAGCACACAAAATGTTTGAATTAAGATTTTTTCGACAGTCGCTTGATTGACGTCAATTCACACAGGGGTGCTACGGCGGCTCGGCCGTACCGGATGCATATGATGTGTATGCGGCATCTTTTCCCAGGCCAGGCCCTGCGCATGGCCGGACGCCGCCGCAAGCCGCACAGCCTGATGTGTGGCGGCTTGTTGGTTCCTCTCGCTGGAGATTCATGTGATTACAAAGAAGATCTTGTTGGCCCTGGCGGCCTTCGCCGTGGCCGGTCCCGTGATGGCCGCCGAGTGCTCGACGGAAATCGAGGGCAATGACGCCATGCAGTTCAACAAGAAAGTCATCGAGGTCAGCAAGAGCTGCAAGGAATTCACCGTCAAGCTCAAGCACGCAGGAAAGATGCCCAAGACCGCCATGGGCCATAACTGGGTGCTGAGCAAGGCTGCCGACATCAACGCCATCGGCACCGACGGCATTCCGGCGGGTGTCGCCGCCAACTACATCAAGGCAGGCGATACGCGCGTGATTGCCCACACCAAGGTGATCGGCGGCGGCGAGACCGATTCGGTCACCTTCCCGATCAGCGCCTTGAAGGACGGTGAGGCTTATGCCTTCTTCTGCTCCTTCCCCGGGCATTGGAGCGTGATGAAGGGCGATCTGAAGCTGGTCAACTAAGCAGCAGCGCAACGCACGAGCGGGGGACGACAAAAACCCCCGCAGTTCGCAGGACCACCATGTGGTCGGCGTGCGATAGTGTTGCCTCGTCGCACTGCCCGGCCTTCCTCATGCGTTTTCCCGCTTTTGTCGATTCCTTGCGCCGCCTGTGGGCGCTGGACACCTTTGTCTACAGCCTGCGCGTCTTCCTTGCGCTGGGCAGCGTCATGGCCGTGTGCTGGGCGACCGGCAACGTGGCCCTGGCCGCGCCGATCTTCCTGGGCACCATCGCCTGCGCCATCTCGGAAACCGACGACAGCTGGCAGGGCCGCCTGCGCGCGTTGATCGTGACACTGGTGTGTTTCGCGGTCGCCGCCTTCGCGGTCGAAGCCCTGTTTCCCTTCCCCGTCCTGTTCTGCATCGGCCTGGCGCTGTCCGCGTTCGGGCTGACCATGCTGGGCGCCGTCGGCGATCGGTACCGCGCGATTGCCTATGGCACCTTGATCCTGTCGATCTACACCACCATCGGCATGGACCAGCACGCGCATGCCGCCGACACCTTCTGGCGCGAACCGGTGCTGCTGCTGACCGGTGCTGCCTGGTACGGCATCTTGTCGGTCCTGTGGGCAGCGGTGTTCCGCCACCAGCCGGTGCAGCAGAACCTGGCGCGCGTGTTCGAGACGCTGAGCGACTACCTGCGATTGAAGGCGGCGCTGTTCGAACCGGTGCGCGACAACGACATCGAAGCCAAGCGCGTGACGCTGGCGCAGAAAAACGGCCAAGTGGTGCAGGCGCTGAACATCGCCAAGGAAAGCATCTTCAGCCGCATGGGCAACCGGCCCGGCCCGAAGATCAAGCGCTACCTGAAGCTCTACTTCATTGCGCAAGACGTGCATGAACGCGCGAGTTCATCCCACTACCCGTATCACACGCTGGCCGACGTCTTCTTCCACAGCGACGTGCTGTTTCGCTGCCAGCGCCTGCTGCAATTGCAAGGTCGCGCCTGCCGCCGCCTGGCACGCAGCATCCGGCTGCGCCAGCCTTTCGAGAAAGGACCGGACACTGTCCAGGCCATCGACGACCTGCGCAATTCGCTGGAATTCCTGCGTGCCCAGAACCGACCCGAGTGGTTCCGCCTGCTGCGCTCGTTGGGCGCGCTGGGCGGCAACCTGACGCGCCTGGACACCCGTCTGGCCAGCGCCAGCGCATCCGACCTGGGCGTGGAGGGCGAGGACAGCAGCCTGTTCGACCGCTCGCCGCGCTCGCTGCGCGACGCGTTTGATCGCATTCGTCTGCAACTGACGACCTCGTCGCCGCTGTTTCGCCACGCGCTGCGCCTGTCGCTGGCGCTGACTGCCGGTTATGGCGTGCTGCACCTGATCCACGCACGCCAGGGCTACTGGATCGTGCTCACCACCTTGTTCGTCTGCCAGCCCAACTACGGCGCCACGCTCACCCGGGTGGGCCAGCGCATGCTGGGCACCGCCTTCGGCCTGCTGATGGGCTGGGCGTTCCTGACGCTGTTCCCGGACCTGCTGGTGCAGTCGGCAATTGCGGTGATGGCCGGCGTGGTGTTCTTCTCCACCCGCACCAAGCGATATCTGGTGGCCACCGCCGCCATCACCTTGCTGGTGCTGATGAGCTTCAACCAGGTCGGCAACGGCTACGACTTGATCGTGCCGCGCATGGTCGACACCTTCATCGGCGCGCTGATCGCCGGCATTGCCGTGGTCACCGTCCTGCCCGACTGGCAAGGCCGCAAGCTGGGCACCGTGGCCGCCGCCGCGCTCGCCGCCAGCCGTCGTTATCTGCAGCAGATCCTGGCCCAATACGACACTGGCGCCCGCGACGACCTGGCCTACCGCCTGGCCCGCCGCGATGCCCACAACGCCGATGCCGCGCTGTCGACCGCCGTGTCCAACATGCTGAAGGAACCCGGCCACTTCCGCCGCGACACCGACAGCGCGATGCGCTTCCTGGTGGTGTCGCACACCTTGCTGGGTTACCTGTCGGCGCTGGGCGCGCACCGCGATGCGCTGTCCGAGGATTCACGCGACGAATTGATCAGCAAGACGGTGGTGCACGTGGGCACCCGCATGGACTTGATTATCCGCAGCCTGGCGCACGGCGACCCGCTGCCGCCGGCAGACCCCGGCGAGCACGACCTGGCCGACGAACTGGACAAGGCCTCGGACGACACCGACGACGCGCATCGGCTGGTGCTGACGCAGCTGGCCTTGATCTGCCGCCAGATGGGGCCGCTGCGGGATATTGCGATGAAGTTGATGGTGCGCAAAGAGATAGACGACGTGACGACGACGGCGGCGGCGTTGTAAAGATAATCGTCCTCGCCACCGCAGTTCTTTCAGTTCACGCTACTACCATATTCAGGCTCAACACCACGATCAACCCGACCACAGCCACAATGGATTGAACCACCGAGATGGTCTTGGTGGCTTCGCCCATGGTCATTCCAAACGACTCCTTTACCATCCAGAAGCCTGCATGATTCGCATAGTTGAAGAACAGCGAACCGCAGCCGATGGACAGGGCCAGCAAAGGCAGATTGAGGCTGGGGTCAGCCGCAGCAAGCGGCGCCAGCAATCCAGCAGCGCCCACGATACCCACCGTGGCGGAACCGGTAGATACCGAGAGCAGCATGGCGATCAGCCAACCCAGGATCAACGGAGGGAAGGCAGACTGCTGCGTCAGGTGCACGATGGCATCACCTACCTTGGCGCGTGTCAGCAACTCTTGAAAGGCGCCGCCTCCTGCGATGATCATGATGATCGATGCGATTGGCTTGAGGCTTTTACCCAGCGACTCGCGCAGCTTTTCTGCGTTTCCACCGCGCGCGAGTACCAGGCTCACACTGGCGAACAGGACGCCCAAGAGCATTGCAATCAGCGGACTGCCCAGGAAACTCGCCATTTTCAGGATAGCGTCGCCCTTGGGCAACACCATCTCGGCGACGGCATGAACCAGCATCAGGATCGCCGGTAGCAAGGCTGCCAGTACACCGAGCCATGCGCCGGGCCGGGCCTGGCTGTCGGCTTTTTCAGCCAGGGTGAACTGATCAAGCAAAGCCTCATCAGGCCGAGTGCTCATTCGCCGCGAAATGAACGCGCCGTAAAGCGGGCCGCCCAGAATCATTGCAGGAATGGCAGCGACAAAGCCGTAGAGCATGGTAGGCCCGACCGAGGCCTTGAGCGCGGCGATGGCCGTCAAGGGCCCAGGGTGCGGCGGTACCATGCCGTGCATGGCGGCAAGCGCCGAAATCACTGGAACACCCACATACACATAGGCCGAGCCTTTGAAGCGAGCCTGGCTTTCCAGCTTTCGCGCCACGCTGAATATCAGCGGTAGCATGATCACCAAGCCCACCTCGAAAAACATGGGTATGCCGATTACAAACGCAACCATCATCATCGCCCAGGGGATCATGCGATCCGAGGTGCGCTTGAGGATGACCTCGGCGACTTGCTCGGTAACGCCAGCGTCAGCCAGAATTTTCCCTAGCATCGCGCCAAGCGCGATCACGATTCCAACTGCCCCCAGCGTCTTTCCGGCGCCGGTGACCAGATTGGCGACGATAAGATCGGGCTGCATCTGGGTGGCAAACCCCACGCCAACGGAAACTACCATCAGGGCCAAAAGCGGGTGCATCTTGAGTCGCGACACGATGAGCGCAACCAGCACCAGGACGCTGACCAGCGCGGTCATCAGAAGCTGTATATCTAAGGTAGTCATGAAAGGGTCTCAGTTGGACTGGCGCTCAGCCTTTGGAAGGCTGATTCGAGCTGTAAACCAAGTGTTAATGATCAGCGCATGTTTGCGCCGCAGTGAAAAAATCAGCGTGGGAAAGGGGCGGCGCCACGCGGGTGGGGCACCTGGCGGGTGGGCACCTGAATAGTCACGCGCTAATCACTGGATTACTACCATAGGTTTATTGAAAGGAACTTGAACTTCCAGATGCCGGGGGTGACGCGTAGGCGGTCGACGGGATTGGCTGGGCTGCCCAGCCGTTTTTCATCCAGGGTGCCTATGTGCAGCGGTTTCGGCTGGTGTATCAAGGATAGGGCGCAGACAAGCAGCGGTCTCAGGCTCCGCCTATCTGCCTGCCTTCTCCAGCCGTACTAAAATGCCTGCACATTTCTCCACTGGCCTCGCCCCAATGCTCGATATCGCCCTGCTGCGCAAAGAACTGCAACCTGTCGCCGACCGCCTGAAGGCGCGCGGCTTCGACCTCGACGTCGCCCGTTTCCAGTCGCTTGAATCGCGCCGCAAGGCCGTGCAGACCGAGACCGAAACCCTGCAAGCCCAGCGCAATTCGCTGGCCAAGCAGATCGGCGCGCTGAAGTCGAAGGGCGAGGACGCCTCTGCCGTCATGGCGCAGTCGCAAGCCATCCCGGCACGCCTGAAAGAGCTGGAAGCCGAACTCGGCACCATCCAGCAGGAAGTTCAGGAATTGATGCTGTGGATGCCGAACCTGCCGCACGCAAGCGTGCCCACGGGCGCGTCCGAAGCCGACAACGTTGAAGTGCGTCGCTGGAGCCCCACCGGCGCCGAGCCCGTCGCACTGCCGTTCCCTGCCAAGGACCATGTCGCGCTGGGCGAGCCCCTGGGCCTGGACTTCGACACCGCCGTGAAACTGGCTGGCTCGCGTTTCAGCCTGCTGCGCGGCCAGATCGCGCGCCTGCACCGCGCGCTTGCGCAGTTCATGCTGAACACGCAGACCGAAGAGCACGGCTACACCGAGTGCTACACGCCCTACATCGTGAACACCGCGTCTTTGATCGGCACCAACCAGTTGCCCAAGTTCAAGGACGACATGTTCTGGGTGACCAAGGGCGGTCCGTCGGAAGACGAGCACGGCAACCCCGTGCCGCAGGAAGACCTGTACCTGATCTCGACCTCCGAGATCACCCTGACCAACACTGTGCGCGGCGAGATCGTCCCGGAAGCCGAGCTGCCCATCAAGCTGACCGCCCACAGCCCGTGCTTCCGTTCGGAAGCCGGCAGCGGCGGCCGCGACACGCGCGGCATGATTCGCCAGCACCAATTCGACAAGGTCGAAATGGTGCAGATCGTGCACCCGGAGAAATCGCAAGAAGCGCTGGAAGAAATGGCCGGCCACGCCGAGCGAGTGCTGCAGTTGCTGGGCCTGCCGTACCGCGTGGTGTTGCTGTGCACCGGCGACATGGGCTTCGGTTCGTCGAAGACCTATGACCTGGAAGTGTGGCTGCCCGCGCAGAACACCTATCGCGAGATTTCGTCGGTGTCGAACTGCGAAGCCTTCCAGGCCCGCCGCATGCAGGCGCGTTTCCGCAACGCCCAAGGCAAGCCGGAACTGGTCCACACCCTGAACGGCTCAGGCCTGGCCGTGGGCCGCGCGCTGGTTGCCGTGCTGGAAAACTACCAGCAGGAAGATGGCAGCGTGATCGTGCCGGACGTGCTGCGCCCGTACATGGGTGGCGTGGAAGTCTTGAAGCCGAAGGCCTGAATTCCGGGTGGCGAGGCGCGATTTCTGTCGCGCCTCGATAATTTTTTCGGTTCTCAGCAAAAAAAGCCGCGGATCAGATGACAAGCCCATGATTTTTTTGCTATAGTTTTTGTCTTCGGTGAACGCCTCTGACCAAGGCGCAAACAATCGCTCTAAAGCGAAGGCCAATAATGTATGCAAATACAGATGTTGGCGCCGCATGCGATACCCCAGCTGCTGGGACAGTCAGACAAACATTGCAGACGAAGAAAAGGTAGTACCCCGGAGAGGTGGCAGAGTGGTCGAATGTACCTGACTCGAAATCAGGCGTACGTGCAAACGTACCGTGGGTTCGAATCCCACCCTCTCCGCCAAAATTCGATTGTCAGAGATTGATCTAGAACCAGTTTGCGGTTTTGACGATCGCTGATCATCAAGCAAATATCAAAGGCCACTGCATCATGTGCAGTGGCCTTTTGCTTTTGGGCTTGGTTCTTACGCAGGGGTACTCGATGGCATCGCTTCCTGCGACGGCAACTGATCTGCTGCGAGCAAGGGCAGTCGGACCGGATCGGCGCGCAACGCTTGGCATGGATACCTAGCCCCAAGCCATCACGAGCACCTTCAGCTGTCCATCCGCGCCGCAGGCTGCATATCCCGTCATTGCGTCTTGCCTGGAATCCCCTTGACCAGCAGCTTCGTTGCAGACATATGGCCATCGACGACGGTAAATTCGGCGGCAAGTACCTCAGGCCCCAACTCATTGACTGCTGCCGGGGCGACGGGGCACTCATCCGGAACGTCAACCGTGGCAGTGGTGCTCGGCGGTACCGCGTCGATCAGGTCGCGTACCTGCTCAATGCAGGCGTCGCTCTTGCCCAGGATTGGTGTGGACATGCGTCGCTCCTTGGAAGCTTGATTGGCCTGCACACAAGCATGTGGCATGCCAGGCCCCCTGCAGCCTGCATAGTCGGCAATCAGGTTTTTTGCTCCAAGGACGGCTTACCGTCGCAGACGGGCCGATGCGGTAAGCATCTTTACCAGCTCCACCGCCGCAGCAGCACGTGCGCCATCCCGGTAAGTCCTTTTGTAGGAATCCAGCACACCCACCCAATGGCGCACCGTGTCGCGCTGCGCGATGCGTCCTGCCGAAGCACAGTAGAGCTTCTTCACAAATTCGTCGTCCGCCATTTGAGGCGGATAGGTACCTTCAGTCTCTGCAGCATCCAGGAATGTTCGAGCAATTGCGACGAGGGACACCCCGTCGGCAAGCGATTTGCTCCAGAACTCGAACACGCTGCAATTCGGGCTGCGCCCGAGCAAAGCAAAATACAAGTTCGCGATGGTTGTGTGGTGGACGGCAGTAGGGTGCGACATGTCGGGTTCGTGGCTGGTGGGTCAACGATATACGGACCGCAGCTCACCGCGGATGCATTATCGCCGCTCGAGGAAGGCGGGCACTGCCAGGGGCGGCTTTCATCTTCTCCATCGGCAAGCGCAGCCCGACGAGTTGCGCTGCCGTGCGGTAATAAATTGATAGCGAGATTCATTACCTAAAGGTAGTGCTCAAAAATGCCGCTCAGGTGACTGAGCCGGCTGCACAACGCGCCAGGCCGCGGCTTGAGGGAGGGCCACCATGAACCTCGACAGGAACATCTGTGCATTCATCGCGATAGGGGCCGCGGGCGGCGAAGGCTTGAGCGACGTCAAGGCGCTCTTGAGCCGCTTGAATCCGCAGATCAAGGCCGCTGTGCTGGTTGTGTTGCGCCGCTCGCCCCGGGATATGAGCGATCTCCAGGGCGCGTTGAATGGCAATTCCTCCATGCCGGTGGTCATCGCAACCGGCGGCGAGCAACTGGCCAGTGGTGTGGTCTACATCGGCGAGCCCGGCGCGCATCTGAGCCTGGCGCCAAACCTCTTCTGTTCGCTGATTGCTGATCCCGAAGGCGCAGACCGCAACAGTGCGGTGGATCTGCTCTTCGATTCTGTTGCGCGTCACGCCGGCACGCAGGGGATCGGGATCGTGCTGTCCGGTTCGCGTGACGATGGGTCACGGGGCTTGGATGCTATTCACAACGCGGGCGGTCTGACGATGGTGTTCACGCCGGACGACGGGCGGCCGCCAGGCATGCCGGAAAACGCGGTCGATTACAGCGGCCTGGTGGATGTCATCGGTGACATCGATACGCTGGCCTCAGTCATCAACGAAGCGCTGTGTCCCCAGCCGGTAGGCCAACATTGACGTGTCTGCTGCGTGGCGCAAACGGCTGGGTGGGCAAGGAACGCGGGGGCGATCAGCCACCATCCGCGCATGAATCATGCGCTGCCACCAGGCCTCGGCGCGATGCAGAGGCAATTCAGGATGTCGTCGATGGAAGCGGATTATCTGGGCTACACCATGCAGACCGTCGCCAGCCATCGCGACGCCCAGCCCGGGTGGGGTGCAATTGTCACGATCACCAGGCGCGGGTCTGTCGGTGCGCTCCATTTTCCTGCCCGGGGCGTGTATCAAAGTGAATTTTCTGCCTGGATGGCAGCACTGATGCTGGGGCAGAACCTTATCCTCAGCCACAAGAATGACTGCTCTGACGTGCTGGCCGAGCTCGACCGGACCTTCTCTCCCGCCTTGCTTGCTGCGAGCACCAGGCCTGCCGGTGCCGAGCATTTGTACGGCCGTTGGGCCTGGTGGCGTCACCGGTCCGACAATGCGGGATAGGTGCTGTGCCCCTGAACCAGGGTGCGCCTGAGCCCTCGAACACGGACTCACGCTATTCTGTCGTTCCCCAGCACCCGCGCCTGCCATGACCGGCATGGCGATACCGACACATGGCAATCCGTGATGATGCATACGCCGCGCAGTCGGCATCCCGCCATGCGCACTGCAAGCCCCCGCGGATGCGCGCATGAGGCGCATCACGAACTGGCTGTTGACGATGCTGGCAATCGCCGGCCCCGTCGTATTTGTCTGTCTGATGGTGTCGCCCAGATTCGTCGAGACCTTGTCGGTCGCGATGGACAATCTGGTGCCTGTCGATGCACGGGTGACGTCTTGCACACCGCATCGCAACGGCCATCGCGCGCAGACCGAGATCGTCTGCCGCTTCGATTACGTCCATGAAGGCAAGCCGTACACGGCCGAAAGCTCCGCGTGGAGCCGCGACGATCCGTTCCTGACCTCGAGCAGGCTTGCGCAGGTGCTTGCAGAGCAGTCTGCGCTGACGAATCGCACTGCCTATCTGCGTCCCCGCGATCCCGCGTCGGCCCTGTTGACGGACCCCAGATGGGTGACCTGGCCACCCTTGTGGCTGGTGCTGCTGGCCGTCTTCGCGGCCTCGGGGTTCCTCATCGTTCGCATGGACTCATCCGGTCTGCCCCATCGGCGCGCAGATCTTGTCCTGGACCCGGCGACGGGCGAATTGATCTCGATCAGCCGCGAGCGACGCGGCCGCATCCGGCGTCGGCTGGTGGTGCAGGGGCTGGCTGCGTTGACGGCGGGGGGGATATGCGTCTTTGGTTTGTCCAATCAGCCTGCCAACCTGGTTGCCAAATCGGCAATGCAGGCTTTGCAAGCTGTGCCGGCCCAATTGGTGGACTGCGGGCACCGGTATATCCGAGCCGGCCGCACCGGTCACGACAGCCTCTACTGCGACTTCGTCTATACGGTAGCCGGGCAAACCCATCGTGGCGTCGCCGAGTCGCTGCGCTTCGGCCTGTTCCCGACCAATGCACGAATGGACGCAGAGGTTGCGGCACTGCAGGCTGCGCCTGCGGTCACTGCCTATGTCGATCCACGCTATCCGAATTTCGCCTGGGCCTTCATCAACGAGCGCATGTTCATCACGTTCACCTGGGGGCTGTTCGAACTGCAGCTTGTCCTGATCACGCTCGTCGCAGGTGGCGTGCTGGTGTCGACCTTCGTCCGTTGGCAGCGCGCCACCTGAGCGCGCTGCCACGGTCTGTCAGCCCAGCGCAGCCCACGGAACCACGATGTTGGCCAGGACGCAGAACACCAGCAAGACCCAGAACATCACGCGGTCCAGCGCATACGAAAGCGCCTTGTCGTCTTTCTTCACGAAGATGAAATTGGACAGCAGTGCCAGGATGAGCGAGAGCGCGATGGTGCCCAGGCCGAACGCGGCCACATAATCGACCAGGCCGAACGAGCCAGACGGCGGCAAGATCGAGTTGGCCACGTATGAGTTGGCGACGGCGCCAAAATACGCGGCAGAGGGCAGCGAGAAGCGTGGACCGACGTCGGAAGCCTTGACGTAGAAACTGCACAAGGCGAGGGCCAAGGCGGCGAACAAGGAAAGGAATATCTTGGCGTACACGCCGATGCTGGCGCGCTCGATACTGATGCCCACAATGTATTGCGTGAAGATTTTTTCGCTCTTGTCGCTGACGCGCGGGTCGCCGTAAGACGAGCGATAAGCGTGGGGTTTCACCACGCTGGCGCGGTCGGTGATCTGATAACCCGAGATACGAACGCGCGAGCTTACGTTGGAACCCTGGTCGGCCACATAGCGCAACTTGCTGCTGTCGCGTGCGCCATCCTCGATATAGATATTGAGCATGTGGTCCTCGAGCGGGACGCGCATGGTGTCGAAGAACTTCAGGAATTTCGCGGAAATTCTGAGCCGCTGATAATGCTGGCCATCCTCGCCGTGATATTCCTCGAGCAGTTCTTTCTTGGTGATGTTGCCGTCGACGACAATCACCTTTCCACCCGGATCGAGCGCCTTGTCTCCCGTCCATCTGAACCAGATGTAGAAGTTCGCGCTCCAGCTCGAATCCTTGATCGAGAACGTGTCGATGCCGTCGATGTAGGTACCTACGTGGACAGTCGTCACGTCGCCGCTTGCGGCACCTGGACCTGATTGGGTCTCGCCTTGCTCAGTCGCGCCACTTGTCATGCGGGCATGATGGTTTTTGGCCGCGCTGACGCGGTTGTCGCGCAGCACCAAGGTGCTGAAAAGAATGCACACGATGTAGGCAATGGCCACCGTGATCGCCATGCCGATCACGAACTTCTTCTTCTCCGGCGCCAGCTCGCGCCATGTCTTCAAGTCCATTTGTTGCCTTCAGGGGGAGGTGGCGGAGTTCGGGTGGGTGGGTGAACTGCGCACTTGCTACATGGGTCTGCCAGATGTGTTTCCACCTGTGTGCGCCACATGCGCATGCGGGGGGAAGCTTAGCGCTACTCATGCATACGAATTAGGCATTTTTCCGATGTTGGTTTCCGGTGATTCGCGGGGTTGCCATGCATTTCTGTCGCAGGCTTGTCATCGTCGAGCTGTAGAATCCACGCCCGCAAAACTCCTGATCATCTCTTGCGCCATCGCCGCAGCGGGCTGGTCAGCCGAATTTGCCGTGATCTGTTAGGGTTTCGATCACCATTTTTCGCGTCCGCAAGGAGGGCTGCATGTCCGAACCCGAATCCGCTTTTGTGAAGTTCAAGATCGGCCGCGAGGCGCTCACGCGTTGGCTCGATGCCAAACCCTCACCGGCAAGTCGGTGGCATGACTGGCGGGCAATGGGCGGCGAGTGGTACCTGGGACGTGGACACGGCCCGCTTGCCGACGCATCGGACGATGCCCTGGACGGTATCCTGCGCGGCGCCGACGAGCGACTTGCGCACTTTTCGAGCAACCGGGAACTGCTGGGCTTGCTGGTGGTGCACAGTGCCGAGGCGCCCGAACTGTGGTTGGCTGCTTTTGAGCAAGGCGGGGAAAACTTGGTCGCCGGCTCGCTCACTTATTCCGAGAACCTGGAAGACTTCATCGTTTTCCTGGCCCTGGCACGTGGTGTCGCCGACTACCTGGGGCCGGCCGACCACGGCCATGCAGTCGTCCACAACTACATATGGGGCAGTGAGGAAGAGCAGCAGACCACCGCGGCGCTGCAGATGCTGCCGTCGGGCGAAAGCCGTTTGTTGCCCGAGGCGGAGCAGCCGGATGTGGCCGCCGCTTTCCTGCCCGTTGCGGAAGCGCTGATGGAAGCGCAGTTGCCGCCGGGCTTTTCGGTTCGTGACGAATTCGGGCTGTCGACATAGCGTCCTTGTCGACGGGCGGCCGACCATGCTCTACAACAAAAGCTGGCCGTCCAGGCGCTTGCTCGACGTTCCAGCAGGAAACCCATGACCATTCCCCTCTCGTCAAAGCTCGCGGTCACGGCTGACCAGGGTTACTTCCTGCGGCAGAGCAAGCAGCCCAAGTATCGCTTCGACTGGCATACCCATGACTGCGCCATGTTGCTCTGGCCGCAGATCGGGACACTGGACAGCTGCTGGGTTGCCGAGCCCGGCATGGCCGCGCAGGCACAGCGGCTGGTGCGCAATACCGCGTTGCTGCTGCCTGTTTCCGCTGCCCACAGCACCCGTTCGCATGCACCTCGGCAAGGCCACGGCGAGCTGTACCTGCGACCCGAACTGCTGAGTCGACGCACGCGCTACGGCGTGTTCCGGCTGGACGCGGCGGCGGCCGGCATGCTGGATGCCTTGGCCGCACCTGCCTTGGCGCCGGCAGGCGGCGAGCCGCTGGTGCAGGCGCTGGTGGCGCAACTGGCAGCCCGCCCGCCTGCACACGGTTTTTATCCCGACTGCACGGATCGCACGGAATCGGCGCCTCGGCGCATGCTGAAGTTGTATGCCCGAGCCCTCGATCTGGAACTTGCCATGCCGTCCGTGGAGGCGGTGGCCGACGAACTCGGCGTGTCCGTCCGCTTCCTGCAGCGTGCCTGCATGTCGGAACTCGGCAGCAGCCCGGTGGCAGTGCGCAGACAAGTGCTGGCCGCCCGCGCCCGTGAACTGATGACCCAGGGCATGTCACCTGCCATGGTCAGCGCGTATTTGGGTTTCACCCACAGCGGGCATCTCAACAGGCTGCTGCGCGACGTCCCAGCCTGAGCTGCCCGCCCGCTGTCGCGAATCGGTTGCTGCCTTGTCGTTTTTGGGTTCGCGCCTTGCTGCCCCGGTTTCTAGCATGAGCGCATCGTCGTGCATCTGGAATTCCCGTGACAGCAACTTCTTCCGCTTTTTCGTCCCTGTATTCGCAGACCCACGCCGCGGCGGCGCCAGCCGCCAGCTGGGCCACGCCCCCGTCGGCAGGCGAGCTGCGCCAGGTGGACGTCTTCATCGGCGGTCCCGGTGGGGGCAATCCGGTTCCTCTGGTGGCCGATGCGTCCAGTCTGTCCGCACAAGCTATGCAAGCCATCGCCCAGGCCACGGGCCACGAGTCAGCATTCGTGTTGACAGCGACGAACCCGGACGCCAACTGGCGCTTCCGATTCTTCGTGCCTCAGCATGAAATGGAGATGTGCGGCCACGCCACGGTTGGCACGCTGTGGGCGATGCGCCGATGGGGGTTATGGACCTCGAACACTGCCCGCGTTGAAACCCTGAGCGGACTGGTGGATGCAGAGTGGGACGAGGCCGGCCAGCGGGTGTGGGTGTCGCAACCGGCGGTGCAGGCAACAGCGTTGTCCGAGCACGACTCTCAGCGGGTTGGGGGTGTCCTGAGGCTGCCTGCCGCCGGCATCCCGACGATGGTCAACGCGAGCACCAGCCGCGTCAAAACCCTTGTGCCGATGTCCGATGTGGCCGCCTTGCAGGCGCTGCGGCCGGACTTTTCCGCCATGGAAGCCCTGTGTGCTTCCATCGATTCGACCGGTCTGTATCCCTACGCGTTGGCAGGCACGTCTGCCGCCGGCGAGCCCGTGCTTGCGGCCCGTCAGTTCCCCAAATCCTCTGGCTATCCTGAAGATGCGGCAACGGGCATTGCCGCTGCTGCGCTGTGGGGTCACCTGGCAGCGGTCGGTGCCATTCCCGTCGGCACGGTCGACGCACCGGTGGTTTGCACCGTGCGTCAGGGCGATGCCATGGGCAGGCCATCTGCCATCGCCGTGCGTGCGCGTTTCGATGCTGCCGGGGCGATCGCTGGATGCTGGTTGAGCGGGCAGGTCGCCTGGACTGCGTGACCGCCGACCAGCTTTGTGCCGTTTACTTGACGGGCTGGTCGACGCCTGCACCGGCCCCATACCCACCGATGAATGTCTCCACCGCGCTGTTGACCGCGCGGCGGATCTGCGCGCGCGACAGCTGCGGCTCGACGCCGTACAAGCGGGCGATCACCGTTTCGGCATCCAGCAGCGCGAAAAGCTGACAGGCAGCCACCATCGGGTCGCGCTGGCGAAGCACGCCGCGCGACATCTGTTTTTCCATGAAGCGGCTGATTTCGGTCAGCCCGACCTTCGGGCCCATCTCGAAGAAGCGCTTGCCGATATCACTGCGCCCAGCCTCGGCAATGATGGCGCGGCGTGCCTGGATGGATTTTTCGCTGCAAAGCACCGCCAGCGTCCGTTCGCCGAAGCGCTGCAAGGCCTGGCGAATATTGTCCGTGTCCTCTGCCAAGGCAACCAGCAGCGGGTCGAACTGCTGCTTGGCCTCGCTGTTGGTGACCTCCAGGAACAGCTCTTCCTTGGACGAAAAGTAGCCATACAAGGTGGCCTTCGAGCCGCCGACGCGCGCCGCGATCTCTGCCATCGACGCGCCCTCGAAACCTGATTCAAGAAAGACTTCCGACGCCGCCTTGATGATGGCGTCGCGCTTTGCTTCGGTCTTGACGCGCACTGGGCATGTCTCCTTTTCGATTCTATTTCTGTACCAAGGTGTTCAGTATCGCTTGACGATCTGCAAGCGTCAACTCTACATTACCGTACAGTACGGTATAGATAAACCTTTGCAGAGTCTTCGGAAAAACACCATGCGCCAGCTTTCGGCTTCTCGTTCGACCCTCACTGCCGCGATCCTTGCCGCGGCCATGCTCGCTGCGTGCGGCAAGCCGCCCGGTGGCCCGCCGCCCGCACAGGGAACGCCGGAGGTTGGTGTCATCAAGGTGGAAGCGCAGCAGGTGGTGTTCAGTACGGAACTGCCTGGCCGCACCGTCCCTTTCCTGATCGCCGATGTGCGACCGCAGGTCAACGGCATCATCATGGCGCGCAAATTCCGCGAGGGCAGCGAAGTCAAGGCGGGCGAGGCGCTTTATCAGATCGACCCGGCCATCTACAAGGCCACGCACGACAGCAATATCGCTGCGCTTGCCAAGGTGCAGGCCAGCTTGAAAACGACGCGCCTGAAGGCAGACCGCTACAAGGAACTGTCCGAGATCCAGGCTGTGAGCAAGCAGGACTACGACGACGCCGATGCGTCGCTGGGGCAGGGCGAGGCCGATGTGGCCGCCGCGAAGGCGAACGTGGAAACCAGCAAGATCAACCTGGCCTATACCCGGGTGACCGCACCGATTTCAGGCCGCATCGGCAAGTCGGGCGTGACTGCCGGTGCACTGGTGACGGCCAGCCAGGCCACTGCGCTGGCAACCATCCAGCAGCTTGATCCGATCTACGTGGACGTCACCCAACCCAGCGCAGCCATGCTGCGCCTGAAGCAGGCCATGGCCAGCGGCGAGCTGCAAAAAAGCGGCGCCAACGCCGCCAAGGTGCGCCTGATGCTGGAAGACGGCAGCGCATATCCGATCGAAGGCACGCTGGAGTTTTCCGACGTCACCGTCGACCAGGACACGGGTGCGATCACCTTGCGTGCGGTGTTCCCGAATCCGAAGGCCGACCTGTTGCCCGGCATGTACGTGCGTGCAGTGCTGCAGGAAGGGGTCAAGGAGCAGGGCTTGTTGATTCCGCAGCAGGCGGTATCGCGCGACAGCACGGGTAAGCCCACGGTGTATGTGGTGGGCGCCGACAACAAGCTGGAACTTCGCCCGATCGAGACCGACCGTGCGGTGGGCGACAAGTGGCTGGTGCGCAGCGGGTTGCAGGCAGGTGAGCAACTGGCCGTGGACGGCTTGCAGCGCGCGTCACCGGGTGCAGAAGTCAAGGTCGTGCCCTGGGCACCGAAGGCGCAAGCCGCCGCGGCATCGACCCAGGCAGCCGCCGCGCCTGCCAAGCCCACCGCCATCAACTGAGCGCAGACCCGTCATGGCTAAATTTTTCATTGATCGGCCCGTCTTCGCGTGGGTGCTGGCAATCGTCGTGATGCTGGCCGGCATCTTGTCGATCCTGCAACTGCCCATCGCCCAGTACCCCAGCATTGCACCGCCGGCGATTGCCGTCACCGCCAACTATCCCGGCGCGTCGGCCAAGACGCTGGAAGACACGGTTACCCAGGTCATCGAGCAGAAAATGAAGGGCCTGGATCGCCTGAGCTACATGGCCTCGACCAGCGAGTCCTCGGGCGCCGTCACGATCACGCTGACTTTCGAGAACGGCACCGACCCCGACACCGCCCAGGTGCAGGTACAGAACAAGTTGTCGCTGGCCACCCCCTTGCTGCCGCAGGAAGTGCAGCAGCAAGGCGTCACGGTCACCAAGTCGGCCACCAACTTCCTGAACATTCTGGCCTTCACCTCGGAAGACGGCAGCATGAACGCGTCCGACTTGTCGGACTACGTGGCGGCCAATGTGCAGGAAGCCATCAGCCGGGTCGAAGGCGTGGGCGACACGACCTTGTTCGGCTCGCAGTACGCCATGCGCATCTGGCTGGACCCGAACAAGCTCACCAATTTCAACCTGACGCCGATCGATGTGAAAACCGCGATCCAGGCGCAGAACGCGCAAGTCTCTGCCGGGCAACTGGGCGCCTTGCCTGCGACCGACGACCAGCAGATCAATGCCACGATCACGGCGCAGACGCGCTTGAAGACGGCCGAGGAGTTCGGCGACATCTTGCTGCGCACCAAGACCGACGGGTCGCTGGTGACCTTGCGTGATGTGGCGCGTATCGAGCTGGGCAACGAAAGCTACAACAGTGCCGGCCGCTACAACGGCAAGCCTGCTGCCGGCCTGGCCATCAAGCTGGCCACCGGCGCCAATGCGCTGGATACCGTCAAGGCCATCGACGCGCGCCTGGCTGAACTGGAAGCCTTCTTCCCGCCCAGCATGAAGGCGCACAAGCCCTACGACACCACGCCCTTCGTGCGAATCTCGATCGAGGACGTGGTGCGCACGCTGGTCGAAGCCGTGATGCTGGTGTTCCTGGTGATGTTCCTGTTCCTGCAGAACTTCCGCGCCACGCTGATTCCGACGATTGCGGTGCCGGTGGTGTTGCTGGGAACCTTCGGCGTGTTGGCGGTATTCGGCTTCAGCATCAACACCTTGACCATGTTTGCGATGGTGCTGGCGATCGGCTTGCTGGTCGACGATGCGATCGTGGTGGTCGAAAACGTCGAACGGGTGATGTCGGAAGACGGCCTGTCGCCGCGCGACGCCACCCACAAGTCGATGGAGCAGATCACCGGCGCGCTGGTGGGCGTGGCGCTGGTGCTGGCCGCCGTGTTCGTGCCCATGGCCTTCTTCAGCGGGTCGACCGGCGTGATCTATCGCCAGTTCTCGATCACCATCGTATCGGCCATGACCCTGTCGGTATTGGTGGCGATGGTGCTGACCCCCGCCTTGTGCGCGACGCTGCTCAAGCCCGCCAAGCACGGCCATGGCATGGCCACCACCGGCTTCTTTGGCTGGTTCAATCGCAGCTTCGATCGCAGCAACCGCGGCTATCAGGGCGTGGTTCGCCACATGCTGGGCAAGGGCTGGCGCTACATGATTGTCTATGCGCTGCTGGTGGGGGCGGTGGTGTTCGGCTTCATCAAGTTGCCGGTCGGCTTTCTGCCTGATGAAGACCAGGGCTCGCTATTCGTGCTGGTGCAGTTGTCGCCAGGCGCCACTGCCGCGCGCACCAACGAGGTCATCCGCCAGGTCGAGCATCATTTCCTGGAAGACCAGAAGGATGCTGTCGACGGGGTATTCGCGGTGTCGGGCTTCAGCTTTGCCGGCAGTGGCCAGAACACCGGCCTGGCCTTCGTCAAGCTCAAGCCTTGGGACGTGCGCACCACGGAAGCCTTGAGCGTCAACGGTGTAGCTGCCAAGGCCGGTGCGTTCTTCGCCAGCATTCGCGACGCGCAGGTGTTTGCCTTCGCGCCGCCCGCCGTCTCGGAACTTGGCAACGCCACCGGTTTCGACCTGATGCTGCAAGACCGCGCCAATCTGGGGCACGCCGCGCTGATGCGGGCGCGCAATCAGCTGCTGGGCGAACTGATGAAAGACCCGCGCCTGGTGGCCGTTCGGCCCAACGGCCAGGAAGACACGCCGGAATTCCGGCTCGAGATCGACCAGCGCAAGGCCGGTGCGCTGGGCTTGTCCACTGCCGATATCAACAACACCTTTTCGGCCGCCTGGGGCAGCAGCTATGTCAACGACTTCATCGACAAGGGCCGCGTGAAAAAAGTGATGCTGCAGGCCGATGCCAAGTTCCGCATGAAGCCCGAAGACATCGACCGCTGGTACGTGCGCAACAGCGCGGGCACCATGGTCCCGTTCACCTCCTTTGCCAAGGCAAGCTGGACCTCGGGCTCGCCGCGTCTCGAACGCTACAACGGCGTGCCCTCGGTGGAAATCCTGGGCATGGCCTTGCCGGGTGCTGCGTCCAGCGGCGAAGCCATGGCCATCGTGGAAGCCGCGGTCGCGAAGCTCCCGCCAGGTATCGGTTTCGAGTGGACCGGCTTGTCGCGTCAGGAAAAGGCCTCGTCCGGGCAGACCGGTGTGCTGTATGCACTGTCGATCCTGATCGTGTTCCTGTGCCTGGCTGCGCTGTACGAAAGCTGGGCGATTCCGTTCTCGGTGATTCTGGTGGTGCCGCTTGGCGTGTTCGGCGCGCTGCTGGGGGCGATGCTGACCTGGAAGATGAACGACGTGTATTTCCAGGTGGGCCTGCTCACGACCATCGGTCTGGCGGCCAAGAACGCCATCCTGATCGTCGAGTTCGCCAAGGACTTGTATGAAAGCGGCAAGGGGCTCGTCGAGTCCGCGATCGAAGCCGCTGCGATGCGACTGCGCCCGATCCTGATGACGTCGCTGGCCTTCATCCTGGGCGTGGTCCCGATGGTGATCGGCAGCGGTGCAGGCGCCGGTGCCCAGCATGCGCTGGGCACTGCGGTGATCGGCGGCATGATCTCCGGCACCGTGCTGGCGGTCTTCTTCGTGCCCGTGTTCTTCGTGCTGGTCATGGGGCTGTTCAAGCACAGGCCTGCCAAACCTGGCGGCTCCGCCGCACCCGTCCACGCTGCGCCCGCCCACACCACGCCCGCCACCTCTCCGGGGATCTGACATGCTTCGTGCTTTCTTCACACCACTTGCCATGGCGACCCTGCTTGCCGGTTGCAGCCTGATGCCGGCCTACCAGCAACCGGCAGCGCCTGTGCCGCTTGCCTTCAGCGGCGATACGGGTACGGCCGCGTCCATGCCGGTGGCCGAGATCGGCTGGCGCGAGGTCTTCACCGATCCCTCGCTGCAACGCGTGATCGAGACCACGCTCGCCAACAACCGCGATCTGCGTGTGGCAGCGCTGAACATCGAGAAGGCGCGCGCCCAATACCGGGTGCAGGACGCCACGCTGTATCCCACGGTGCAGGCAAGCGGCAGCGGCAGCGCCAGCCGCACTGCCGCCGACCTGTCGACGACCGGCCAGGCCGTGACCTCGCACAGCTACAGCGCCACCTTGGGCTTCAGTGCCTACGAACTCGACCTGTTCGGCCGCATCCGCAGCCTGAATGCCCAGGCGCTGGAGCAGTTCTTTTCCACGGCGGAAGCGCGCCGCAGCACGCAGATCAGCCTGATCGCCGAGGTGGCGACCGCCTATCTGACGATGGCGGCCGATCTGGATCGGCTCAAGCTGGCGCAGGACACCCTGGCCAGCCAGTCCGACACCTACCGGCTTACCCAGCGCAGTGTCGACCTTGGGGTGGCGTCCCTGCTGACCTTGCGTCAGGCCCAGACCAGCGTCGAGACGGCGCGGGTGGATGTGGAACGCTACACCGCGCAGGTTGCGCAGGATCGCAATGCGCTGGTCCTGCTGGCGGGTACCGATCTGCCGGATGCGTGGCTGCCGGCCGCCTTGCCGAATATTGCCAGCGCGGCTGCCAGCCCCCTGGCCAGCATTCCGCCCGGCCTGCCGTCGGACTTGCTGCAGCGTCGTCCGGACATCTTGCAGGCCGAGCGTGACCTGAAGGGCGCCAACGCCAATATCGGCGCGGCGCGCGCGGCTTTTTACCCGCGCATCAGCCTGACCGCGTCCGCCGGCAGCGCCAGCAGTTCCTTGTCCAATCTGTTGGGCAGCGGCTCGGGCACCTGGAGCTTCGTGCCGCAGATATCCCTGCCCATCTTCGATGCGGGCGCCAACCAGGCCAACCTGGATGTGGCGGTGCTCAGTCGCGACATCTACGTCGCCCAGTATGAAAAAGCCGTGCAGACCGCCTTCCGCGAGGTGTCGGATGCGCTTGCCCAGCGCAGTACCCTGGGGCGTCAGCTGGACGCGCAACAAGCCTTGGTCACTGCCACGTCCGAGAGCTTCCGGCTGTCCGACGCGCGCTTCAAGCGCGGCGTGGACAGTTATCTGAACGTGCTGGATTCACAGCGCGCGATGTATACCGCCCGGCAAACCCTGATCGGCACACAGCTGTCGCGTTTCACCAATCTGGTGACCTTCTACAAGACGCTGGGGGGAGGCTGGGTGGAAACCACCGGCACGCCGGTGGCGAGTGAATCGGCCACTCGGTCGATCGAGTAGCGGTCACGGGGACCTTGCGTCCCCATGCACTTACAGAATGAACAACCCTTCATTGACCTGCGCCATCGGCAGCGCAATCGATATCCACATATCCGTTTGCGGATCGAGGTTGCCGTTTCCGTTGACGTCGACAAATACCTCGGTGGTGGTATTGCCGCCGAATGCGGCAGTTTCATACATGGCCAGCGCCTTGCCATGGAAGAACCCGTCGTGCACCCGGTATGCCGAGGGTGGGCCATTGGTGCTGAAGCGGCCCGTCAGTACCTCGGTGCTGACCAGGATGTTGCCGGCATCCTGCAGCTTCAGGTTGAACGCGCTCAGGTCGATCCGGTCTCGCTGGGGCTCGACGTAGGCGATGCTGCGGCCAGCGGTCGAATAATAGGAAGAATCGCCGAAGTCGTAGACGACATAGGCAAACGGCGCCTGGCTGGCGGAGCTGAATTTGACGATGTCGCGGCCGAAGGTCTTGTACACGTTATCGGCATTGGGCCCCCAGCCGAGCGCGATGCTCTGGTCGATTGCCTGGGCGAATGTCGTGATGATGTTCGGTGCTTCGGGCGCGGCGATGCCGGGCAGCACCACTTCGCCGTACTGGATCATGCCAAGTGCGGTGGTGACCGACGCCTGCGTGTGGTCGACCTTGGCCAGCAGGGCGCGCGCGACGTCCAGGGCCGCATCGTATTCGGCCTGGGTGCCGTACTGTTTGACACTGTTGGTGGCGGCGTCGGCCACCAATTGTTTGTTGGTCAGCGACAGCTTGTCGTTCGTCCCGACCTGGTTCTGAGCCGCCCCCATCACGTTCACCAGGATTTGCGCCCGCGCCTGACCTTCGGAATAGATGCCGTTCGCCACCCAGCCGCGAAACGCGTCCGCCCAGAACTGCTTGCCATCTTCATCCGGCGCACGATTGAACATATTCGCGTAGGCAGAATCGAGAAACGATTCGATCGATGTGCCCGGGGGATATAGCTGCGCGAACTCGGGTGTGCGGGGATCGCCGAATAGTCTGATGGCCGATTCGATCAGATTGCCCGACGCCGTGGCGCCAGCTTCCCAGAAAGCCAGGCCGGCCGGATCAGCAGGCCGCCCGAAATATGCGTTGTAGAACTGCTGGATCTGCGCAGCGACGGTAAAAGCCATGATTTGCTCGGAAAAACGGAAGTGATGGTGCGGCATTCACTCGACGTTCCCAGGCCACGCCCGGCACCTTTATCGGGAACTGAAAAAGAGAATGCTTGAGCTGATACGTGACCGGGCGGGCAGAGGATGCATCAAACTCGTCCGCGCAACTCAACCGTTCGTCTGTTATATCGACTTATGGCTGAGCAGCAGAGGGAAGTGACTGTCAGAAATTGGAATATTTGCGTGGACGCTTGGTATCGGCACAACACCATGGCGCGACATTGTGCCGGCTGGTCTTGGCACGCTGCATGCTCATTGCGCAGGCATACGCCAGCCGATGGCTGTCATTAACCAATTTGTACAGGTGTTCCCCATGGACCGTTCAATCGTTTCTACAGATCTTCTTCGCTACGGCGAGCAATACCTGGAAGCCAGCGACGCTGTCCATCAGACCCTGACATCCCAACCGCGTTACCGAGGCGTGCCGCCGCTGCCCACGCTGAAACTGATCGGCGGCGCATTCGAGATGTTGCTCAAGGCTTTCCTGCTGGAGCACGGCGAGACCCTGAAACTGCTGCAAAGCATGGACTCGGATCTGGAGCGCCTGCGGCGTCGCGCCATGGACATCGGCCTGTCGCAACGGGTCGTGTTTCAGGGGTTGGAAGAAACGGCCATCGACTTGCTCGGTCATCAACTGGTGAATCGCGAACTGGCGTTCCAGCCCTTTGCGGCAAGCTCGCCGCCGCCGTACTTCCTGCTGCGCGCGGCTGCCGGGCGCCTGGCGCCCGTGGTGCGACAGGAGATCGAAGACAGGCAAGCCGATCGTGCAGGCCAGTCCGGCTTGGTGGCAAGCGGCGTATGAGTGCTGCCCGCCCGGCCGCTGTGCTCAGTCTCGCTTGAGCAGCCGCATCAAGGTGTCGACCAGCAGTTCCTTGTGATGCAGGCGGAGTTGCGCATCCATCAAGTCGCGGCCAAACAGCTTGCTGAAGGTATAGCGATGGTCGACCCGGAACGCACAGAATGCACTGATCACCATATGCAGGTCGACGGGCGCCAAGTCGTCGCGGAACAATTGCTGCGCCTGTCCGCGCGCCAGAATGTCGGCCAGCTCCTTGATCGCGGAATGATTGACGTCTTCGATCATCGCCATCTTGGTGATGAACTTGCCTTCCTGGATGTTCTCCAGCGCCACCAGGCGCGTGAATGCCGGATGCGCTTCGTGATAATCGAAGCTTGCAAAGGCCAACTGGCGGATGGCGTCGGCTGGGTCGAGCGCGTGCAGGTCCAATGCGAGCTCTGACTCGCGAATGTCCCGATAAGCCCGTTCCAGCACGGCCAGGTACAGCCCTTCCTTGTGCTCGAAGTAGTAATAGATCATGCGCTTGGCGCAACCGGCCTGAGCCGCGATGGCTTCCAGCCGTGCTCCGGCGAACCCCTGGCGCGAAAATTCTTCCAGCGCAGCGTCCAGAATGTGTTCGCGTGTGGCTTCGGCACGCGGATCGCGCGGCTGGCGCAGCTCGCGTGGTTCTTGCGAAGAGGGCGTCTTTGCCTGGGATGAGGGGGCTGGTGTCTTGACCGGTCGGGACATCGGGTTCTGTCGTAGGGGCGGTGTGGGAAGGTCTTTGAATGCCGGTCGAACATACCACGGGTAATTCGCCGGATTTCCCATATGGACACCAGCGTCGCGGGCGGCGGAAACACTGGTTCGTCTGGATGGGGCATGTCGTGTTCATGCCATCACGCGCCCGGCAAGCGCCCTGGCACATGTCCCACGCGGTACGATCCCCGAAACTGGGTCGGAGACTAGGCAATGGAAGGCGTAATAACGTGGCTGATCGCAATGAAGCCACTGTGGTTTTTGGCAGCCTGGTTGGCAAGCGCCGTGTTCGGCGCATTTGTCGCGCTTGAGAAAAACCGCTGCGGCCTGTGCTGGTTTGCAATGGGTGTGCTGTTCGGCCCGCTGGCCTTGATCACCACGGCCGGTCTGCCCGTGAAACCGCCGCGGCCGCTCGCGCAGCCCAAGGGCGATACGCCGGACGCGGCACATGCACACACTCACGCACACGCGCAGGCAAGTGCACACGCACAAGCCCACGCACCGCATGGTCACGCGGCGGCGACCCATGCACCTGCACATTCGGCGCACGCCACGGCTGCTGCGCACGCCACGGCTGCTGCGCACGCACCTCATCCTCACGCGCCGCATTCACCGCACACGCCGCATGCACCGACTGTGCATCCGGCCGTTGCGCATGCCTTGCAAGGTGCTGCGCACCCGCCTGCCGCCCATCACGCGGTGCCTGAGCACCCGGCTGCCAAACCGGGCTTCTTGGCCTCTGCGATGGAGCGGCCTGCGGCAGGCATTGCAGTTGCCGCCGTCGTGGTCGTGCTGCTGTTGCTGTACTTCGGCAGCCTGCATCTCTGAGGACATCCAGGCGCCTGGGCATAGCGTTTTTTACCGCGCAGACGCTGCGCGCTTGCGGGGCTCGGTGAGTACGCCCTTCTCGAAGATCCACTTTTCTTCGACGATGCGTTTGCCGTCCTCGGCCGGCAAGGTAATGGTGATGCGCTCACCCTCGACCCGCACCTTCGGAATATCGCTGCAATTGCCGAATACGTTGGTGGTGGCGACACGGCCGTCGTTGTTGACCTGCACCAGACGGTAGTTGGCTGGGCAGGCGTTGCCGCCGGAAAACTCGCTCACCAGCACGACCTTGCTGGCGGGCAGATCGAATTGGTATTCGAGCTTCATCGTCTCGCCTTCGGTGCGCGCGAGTTCCTTGTCACCCAGCACCAGCTTGGTCCCCGCGTACTTGTCAGCGGGACTGACCGGCTCGATCTTCATGATTTGTGCACCGACCCTCATTTGATCGGCTGACTTGAACTCGTCGTGGGTCAAGCCCAGTGGCAGCGTGTCGGCCACTGCCGGCAGCGCGGCGAGCAAGGCGAGGGTGGCGAGGAATTTGTGCTTCATGACGGCGAGGCCTTGGATAGTAGCGAGGTCCCAAGCGTAAACGCGTGGTGGCTGCCTGCTCAAGCAAAGGACCTGCACGCGCGCAACCAGCTGTTTCAGGCGTGGGGCCCGGACGGCCCGGGCAGCGAACCGCGGCGTGAACCTGATACCAAATCGTGTTCTGGTCGCGGCGCGCGTTCCTTGGCAACCAGGGCCTTCAGTGTCGGTCCCTCGATGTCCAATCAGGCCGCCGCCAATTCTGCCGCGACCAAATCTTCCAGCGCCGCACCCACCGACTTGAACACGGTGATCTGTGCAGCATCCTGGCGAACCGGCACCAGGCTCTGGGTCAGGCCGAACAGGTCACCCACGATGCGTTCCGCAACAAAGGCGCCGCTCTTGATCGGGAACAGCAGGTCGCCGGCTTCGCGCAAGGCGCCTTCCATCGTGTCCACGTACACCGTGCTGCGGGCAATCAAGGCATCGTCGCTTTCGCGCATGCCGGCATTGAAGGCGCCCACCAGATCGACGTGTGTACCGGGCCGAACCGATGCGCCGAGAATCAGCGGTGTGGTCGACGTGGTGGCGCTGCTGACGATGTCTGCATGCTGCAAACCTTCATCGATACTGGCGACGGCCTGCACATCCAGACCGGGTTGGCGAAGCGTGGCGGCCAGGGCTTCGGCTTTCGCCACGTTGCGGCCCCAGATCAACACGCGGGATATCGGGCGAACGGTGGCATGTGCGGCAATCAGGTGCGGCACCAGGTGGCCGTTGCCGACCATCAGCAAAGTGCTGGCATCTTCGCGCGCCAGGTAGGATGCCGCCAGCGCAGACGCCGCAGCGGTGCGGCGGTTGGTCATCGCCTCGCCGTCGATGATGGCGCGCGGCACGCCGGTCACGCCGTCGAACAGCACGAACAGCGAGGACACCGCCCCCAGGTTGCGCGCGGCATTGCCGGGCACGACGGTCACCAGCTTTACGCCGATGGCGTTGCCGCGGCGCCATGCCGGCATGGTCAGCAGGTGGGCCGGCAGGCCGGGCATGCCGACCTCGTAGGCCTGGCGCACCGGCATCTTCTCGCCACCGGCCTGGAAGGCGTCGCGCAGGGCAGCGATCAGCTTGGGGTAATCGAGTGCCGCGTGGACTTCCTCGGCTGTATACAGTTGCATCAACAAACTCCTGGCGCCGAGCGCCGTGGGGGGCAGGGCAGGTGAAAAGGCGGGTGGCAGCGCGCGGCGCTCAGCCCACGCAGACCCAGATCACTTCTGCGTCTTGCTTGCTCAGCGACACCAGCGCGTGGCCCATGCCGCTGTCGAAATAAATGCTGTCGCCGACGTCCAGTACCACCGGCGCATAGAACTCGGTATGCACTTCCACCTGGCCGGACAGCACGGACACGAACTCTTCACCCTGATGCCGCACCCAGCCCGGGAAGTCGTCCAGGCTGCGTGCGTGGATGGTGGCGCGCAGCGGCAACATGCGTTTGTGCGACAGGTCGGTGGCCAGCATTTCGTAGCCGTAGGTGCCGGTCGCGTGTGCCTGTCCCGCACCGCGCCGGGTGATGCTGCGGCGCGCAAGAGCAGCCTCGGCAGGGTTGGCATCGAACAGTTCGGCGATGTCGATGTTCATGCCCACGGTGATCTTCTGCAGCACGTCGTAGGTCGGCGACATCTGGCCGTTTTCGATCTTTGACAAGGTCGAGCGCGCAACGCCCGTACATTGGCTGGCGGCTTCCAGCGTCATGGACAGCCTGGCCCGGATGCGCTTCAGGTTCTTGCCCAGGTCGGCACGCTTGTCGGCTGCGGCGGGCGCCGGCTTGAACCGGGCGGGCACGCTGGCCACGCTGGGCAAAGATCGATTGGTAGCGGTCATGAAGTTCAGCATAGGAAATATATTTCTTTTAGGCAACAAAATTTCCGAATTAGTATGTTGCCTTGGGTCGGCTTGCTCGACCGCTGCCCCGTCCAGGAGTCCTGTCATGCAGAACGATCCGATCTCGCACGGCCTGTGGGAAAAGACCGCCCCGCCGGCGCCTGTCACACGCGCGCTGGATCAGTCCGTGACAGCCGATGTGGTGGTCGTCGGCGGTGGCTTCACCGGCTTGTCCACCGCGCTGCACCTGGCCGAGCAAGGCGTGCGCGTGGTCGTGCTGGAAGGCGTGGAAATCGGCTTTGGCGGCTCGGGGCGCAACGTGGGTCTGGTCAACGCGGGCATGTGGGTCATGCCGGACGAATTGCCCGCCGTGCTGGGCGACATCTACGGCGAACGCCTGTTGACCGAACTGGGCAACGGGCCATCGGTGGTGTTCGATCTGGTGCGGCGTCACGGCATCGCGTGCGAGGCCCGCCACGAAGGCACGCTGCATTGCGCGGTCGGGCGTGCGGGCATGACGGAACTGGAAAATCGCGCCGTGCAATGGGGCGCCCGCGGCGCGCCTGTCAGCCTGTTGAGCGCCGAGCAGACCGCCGTGATGACCGGCACCGAGGCCTATGCGGGCAGCCTGCTGGACAAACGCGCGGGCACCATCCAGCCGCTTGCGTACGTGCGCGGCCTGGCGCATGCCGCGATTGCAGCCGGTGCCAGCATCCACAGCGCCAGTCCGGTCCTGGATGCCAGTTATGCCAATGGCCGCTGGACGCTCAAGACGGCGGGCGGCTCGGTCAGCGCCGACTGGGTCGTCGTCGCCACCAACGCCTACACCCGCACGCTGTGGCCGCAACTGCGCAGCGAACTGATGATGCTGCCGTACTTCAACCTGGCCACTGCGCCCCTGTCTGCGGAACAACGCGCCCGCATCCTGCCGGGTGGACAAGGCATCTGGGACACGCAGTCGGTGTTGACCTCATTGCGCAGCGATCAGGCGGGGCGGCTGGTCTTCGGCAGTGTCGGCGCCTTGCGCGGGGTAGCACAGGACATCCACCACGCCTGGGGCCGGCGTGCGCTGGCGCGGCTCTTCCCCGAGCTTGGCAAGGTGCGTTTCGAGCACCAGTGGTATGGGAATATCGGCATGACCACTGACAACCTGCCACGCCTGCATCGGCTTGCGCCCAGGGTGATGAGCCTGTCCGGTTACAACGGCCGCGGTATCGCGCCGGGCACGGTATTCGGTCGCATGCTGGCGCAGCACATCACCGGCATCCTGGCGGAGCAGGACTTGCCGCTACCCATGAGCGAGGTGCGGGCGCAGGCGTTCCGCGGGGTGAAGTCGGCGTTCTACGAAGTGGGTGCAAGCCTGACGCATCTGGTGGGTGGCAGGGGTTAAGGGTGTTGCTGCCTGGCTGGGTCAGTGACGTGCAGGGCCGTAGGCAACGCCGAAACGCTGTGCCAAGTCGGATAGCCGTCTGTCGAGTGTCCACAAGGTGGCATCGGGCGTAATCATGGTCGAGGCGAGCAAGCTCAGATCAACCAGGCCGCATCCCAAGCCATACAGCTTTTCTCGCTCGATGAATGTCATGACTTCATTGATGTTTGCCTGCTTGGCGGCGGCGAGAAGTCCGATGTCACCAAGCGTTCGCAAGCGCGGGGCTGGCGGCGTGCCGCACGCCAGCTCCGCGACGATCATGGGGTGGGTCAGTGCGAGGTCGCGCTCAATTACGCTGACGAGAACGTCGTTGCGACGCCGAAAATGATCTACCCAGACGGACGTGTCGATCAGTACATTCATTGCGGTGCCGAGTTCGCCCGGTGGCGTGGCACATCTTGCATGTCCGCAGCCGAACCGCCCAACGCAGCGAGCCGCTTTGCCGCTTGCACACGGACAAAGGTCTGCATGGCTTCACGGAAAATGTCGGCCTTGTCCATCTGCGGATCGGCCAATTCGATTGCCTTGGCATACAAGGTATCGTCAATGGTGACCGTGGTTCTCATCTTGGGCCTCCTCATCGAAATTGATGCTCAGATGCATCGATTCGTATGATAGCAAGCTTGGTGGTGGCTTGCCGAGGAGGCGCCCATCGACCCCTGAACGAGCCTCGACACGGATGAGCACACTGCTACTATCGCCGGCTCAACTGGAGATCTCATGAGCCACGTGACCGGGCTGTCTGTTTTACTTCCCTACGTACTGGCGCTGTTTGCCGCGTGGCTGGGATCGGGCATCTTCGCCGCCTACCGGGCCTTCCGCAAAAACCGGTGCGGCTGGTGCTGGGCCATCTTCGGCATCTGGTTTGGTCCCCTGGCCTTGATCGCCATTGCCTTCGTGTCACCGAAAGCGAAAGTGGCGGACGCGACGGATGTCGTCACGCCCGCCACCGCCGAGCTTCGCTGAGCTTTTTGCCGCCGCGCTTACTGGTGCGCTGCCGCCGGACTGGCGGCTTCGACCGCTTCCGCGTGCATGCGTGACAGCGCATCACCCAGGTCATAGGTCGGCGCAAAACTGTCGGCGCGTGCCATCGGCCATGCGGCGCGATAAATCGTGTGGCGGAAGACGCCGGTCAGCAGCTCGCCCGGCAGCAGCTCCGGATAGGCAGCCGACAGCAGGCGCACTTCGCTGCTGGAGATGCGCTGCGCGATGTGGTGCGGGCGCAGGGCAGCCGGGTGCTGAATACCCGCCGCCGACAAGAGTTCGGCCAATGCCTTCAGCGTGTTGCGATGGAAGTTGGCCACGCGCGGCGCCTTGTCCGGCACCACCAATGCACGCTGGCGCAGCGGGTCTTGCGTGGCCACGCCGGTAGGGCACTTGTCTGTATGGCAGGCCTGGGCCTGAATGCAGCCGATGGCGAACATGAAGCCGCGGGCAGCATTGCACCAGTCGGCGCCCAGCGCCAGCGTGCGCGCCATGTCGAAGCCAGAAATGATCTTGCCTGATGCGCCGACCTTCACGCGGTCGCGCAAGCCCGTGCCGACCAGCGTGTTGTGCACCAGGCGCAGCGCTTCGCGCAAAGGCGTGCCCACGTGGTCGGTGAATTCCACCGGGGCCGCGCCCGTGCCGCCTTCGCCGCCATCGACCACCACGAAGTCGGGCGCGATGTTGGTTTCCAGCATGGCCTTGACGATGGCGAACCATTCCCAGGGGTGACCCACACAGAACTTGATGCCGACCGGCTTGCCACCCGACAAGGTGCGCAGCCTGGCGATGAAGTGCATCAGGCTGATGGGGCTGTCGAAGGCGCTGTGCATGGCCGGCGAATTGCAGTCCTGGCCCGGCTGCACGCCGCGTGCGTCCGCGATCTCGATGGTCACCTTGGCGCCCGGCAGGATGCCGCCGTGGCCGGGCTTGGCGCCCTGCGACAGCTTGATCTCGATCATCTTCACCTGCGGCAGCAGCGCATTGCGCGTGAAGGCTTCTTCCGAGAAGTTGCCGCGTTCATCGCGGCAGCCGAAATAACCCGAACCGATATTCCAGATCAGCGCGCCGCCCGCTTTCTTGTGGTGGACGCTGATGCCGCCTTCGCCGGTGTCGTGCGCGAAGTTGCCCAGGCGCGCGCCGTCGTTCAAGGCCAGGATGGCGTTTGCCGACAGGGCGCCGAAACTCATCGCCGAGATGTTCAGCACCGACATCGAATAGGGCTGCGTACAGTCCGGGCCGCCGATCGAGATGCGGAAGTCGCTGTCGGCAATGTGGATCGGCGCCATCGAGTGGTTGATCCACTCGTAGCCGTCGCCATACACGTCGCGCTGCGTGCCGAAGGGGCGCTTGTCGATTTCCTGCTTGGCGCGCTGGTAGACCAGCGACCGCTGCGCCCGTGAAAACGGCGCGGCGTTGGTGTCGTCTTCCAGGAAGTACTGGCGAATTTCCGGGCGGATCAATTCGAACAGGAAACGCAGGTTGCCCAACACCGGGTAATTGCGGCGGATGGCGTGGCGGGTCTGGATCAGGTCATAGACGCCAAGCACGAACAGCGCCGTACAGGGCACGGCGAGCCACAGCCAGCCCAGGCTCTGGGTGGCAGTCAGCCACCAGCCCACGACGGTGCCCAGAAAGGCGAGGGCAAGTACGGCATGGCGGGGAATCAGGAAGTGCACGAACGTCTCCTTGGCCCGCAGTCGGCGCAGCGCATGGGTGCGCGAGCATTGGCGGGTGCCGGCTAGTATCGCTCAGCCGGCGTTAATTCGACATTACGCTGGTTCAGATGGGACAACGCGTGTGGCTGCCTGCGCACGCGCCAGAAACCCCTGCAGGTTTTCCGTCAGCAGATCGGCCACGATGCGCGCGACGCGCGACAGGGGTTTGCGCGCGTCGATGGCCACGCTGATGCTTTGCGGTTCTGCACTTTTGTCCCGTACCGGCAGGAACACCAAGGACCCGTCAATCAGCTCTGGCGCGGCGTCGAGCTGTGACGTAAACGCCAGGTAGTCGCCGCTTCTGGCCAGCATTTTGACGAACTGCGGTGAATTGGTGGTGATGGTCTTGCGCTCGTCGGTGAAGAGCCAGGCGTGGTGCGAATCCAGATAACGTCGAATCGGCAGCGCGGCGCTTTGCAGTGCAATGGGGTGCGCAACGGCTTCTTGCAGGCTGATGCTGTCGCGACCCGCCAGAGGATGATGGGGCGCCACGACACAGCCAAACGGCAGGTCGGTGCGCCACAGCGTGTGAATGTCACGGCGCGGCGCCAGATTGGCGATGGCGGCAATTTCCACCTTGCCGGCCAGCAGTGCCGTCAGTGCGTCATCCGGGCTGGCGACCTCGACATCCAATGAAATGCGCGGGTGGCTGAGCGCCAGGCGCTGCACAAAATCGAGCAGGACGCCGTTCACGTGGCCATCCATGGCCATCAGCGCAACCTTGCCCTGGCTGGTGCCCTGCAATTGGCGAATTTCAGCGGCCAAGCCGTTTTCGTCCTCGCGCCAGTGGCGGATCAAGGTGACGAGTGCGTGGCCTGCCGCGGTGAGCCGCATGCCACGTGGCAAGCGCTCGAACAAGGCCACGCCCAGGTCTTCTTCGAGACCGAGGATTTGCCGGTTGATGGCCGACGCGGCGATGTTCAGTTCCTTGGCCGCCGCCTGGATCGACCCCGATCTGGCCACCTGATGGGTATAGCGCAAAGACGCCGGAATCATCGAACCGCGCATGGGGTTTCCAGGAAGAAAAAAGCCTTGGTTGCATACTAAAAATCAGTACGCATTATTGCTTTCTCTGTGATGGACGGCAATGGTTTAGGCGATGGATGATGCGTTGGCGGACCCCCCGTTTTCGTCGCAACACTTCGCCGACCCAGGAATTTCACCCATGAGCATCGCGGCTGTCCTACCTCAGCAGAAACCTGTCGTCGAACAGGCCTTCTGGAAAATCACGCTCAGGCTCATGCCCTACCTTGCCTTGCTCTGGTGCCTCGCTTGGCTTGACCGCGTGAACATCGGGTTCGCCAAGCTGACGATGCTGGGCGACCTGCAGTTCAGCGAAGCGATTTATGGCGTTGGCGCCGGGGTCTTCTTCCTGGGCTACTTTCTGTTCGAAGTGCCCAGCAACATGCTGCTGCAGAAGATCGGTGCGCGCAAAACGCTGATGCGCATCACTATTGGCTGGGGAACGGTCTGCATGGCGATGATGTTCGTCACCACGCCCTGGCAGTTCTACATGCTGCGTTTTCTGCTTGGCGCATTCGAGGCTGGGTTCCAGCCCGGTGTCATCATCTATCTGACGCTCTGGTATCCCGCCCATCGCCGGGCGCATGCACTGGGCTTGTTCACCTCTGCCACGGCTGTGTCGGGCATCGTCGGCGGGCCGCTCGCGGGCTACATCATGACCGGGCTGGCCGGCACCAATGGATGGACTGGCTGGCAGTGGGTGTTCTTGCTGGAAGGTGCGGTCACGGTGTTGGCAGGGGCGGCTGCCTGGTGGGTGCTCAGCGAAAAACCGCAGGACGCCAAGTGGCTGAGCCAGGACGAAAAAGCCGCCGTGATCCATGAACTGGACGCCGACAAGCGGGCTTTCAGCGCGCGGGGTCAGAGCCTTCGCGACTTGCTGGTCAATCCGAATTTCTGGTTGTTGACCGGCGTGTATTTCTGCCTGGTGGCGGGTTATGCCACCGTCAACTTCTTCGGGCCTACCGCAATCCGTGAGCTCGGGTTCACTGCGCCGACCACCATTGGCTGGATCATCTCTGCATGCTCGGTGGGCGGGGCGGTGTTCCAGATACTGATCGGCAAACGATCGGACAAACACAAGGAAGTGCATTTCCACACGGCATTTGCGATTGCCTTCGGCGCAATCTCGCTGGCCTTGATGGGCGTGTTCCTGGGCCAGGGCAATGTCTACGTGACCATAGCCTGCCTGTTCCTCGCGATCTCGGGCACGGCAAGCGCGTTCCCGGTGTTCTGGCAGATGCCGCTGGCCTTGTTCACCGGCTCTGCAGCGGTAATCGGTGTCGCGGCCATCAACTCGATCGCCAATCTGGCGGGCTTCTTCGCGCCCACGTTTCTTGGCTTCATGAAGCAGACCACCGGCACGCTCAGTGGCGGATTGCTGGCCATCGCAGCCGTGGAATTCTGCGGTGCCTTGCTGATTGTCTTCGCCTTGAAGCGCAAGCCATGAGCACTGCCCACCTCACATCGGATCAGCCCATGTTTGTCAGCGACATGGGGCGTGAGGCCTTCGTCTTGCGCTTCGGCGATCTGTTCGAACATTCGCCTTGGGTGGCGGAGCGTGCATGGCGGCCTGAAGGCTTCATCGATGCAGACGCGTTGGTGGCGGCGATGGCCAGCATCGTGGCGCAAGCCAGTGCCGACGAACAGCTGGCCTTGCTGCGCGCCCACCCGGAACTGGCGGGGCGCGAAGCCCGCGCAGGAGAACTGACCGATGCGTCGGAAGCCGAGCAGGCAAGTGCCGGGCTGCATCGTCTGTCCGCTGCAGAGCTGGAGCGCTTCCGCGGACTGAACGCGGCTTATCGCGCCAGGCATGGCTTTCCGTTCATCGTTTGTGTGCGGCATTACACCAAGGCCGGCATCCTTGCGGAGCTGGCGCGGCGCGGGTCGAGGGAAACCGCTGCGGAACGGGAGGAGGCTTTGGCACAGGTCAGGTTCATTGCCTTGACGAGGCTCGGGGCCAAGGCCTAGCGGCCGTGCCGACACGGCGACTTACACACCCACCTGCGCAAGCTGGACAGCGCTGCGGCATAGTGTCGGGCGCCGCCTGTGAGGGGCCCTGTCACCTGTCTGGAGTCTCTCTATGTCGTCAAACCCCGCCGCGCCGCCGTCCATCGCACGCACTGGCTTGAAAGCCGGTGCTGCCTTCACGATGTCGGTGATCAAAAGCGGACTGCTCGCGTTGGTCTTGGGCGGGGGCGTGTTCTATTACTACCTGGTCCAGCTGATCCGCCATGGCATGCCACCGATGCGCGCTGACGGGGTCGGCGTCGTGATGGCGTTCCTGACATCGCCGCCCATCGTGGTGGCCTTGCTGTTGCTGGCCTTCATTCCGCTGTATGTGGTGCTGGGCGTGGCGCGTGCACGCAGCCGCGCCGTCGAGCAAGTGGCGATCGCCCATGGCGACACCTTGGCACTGCGACTGGGTGGCGCGATTGCGGGTCGCATCGAGGCCATGCCGCGCACCCACCAGACCTTGCAGAAGACGTCCGACTGGTTATCTGTCGATATGTTGAGCAAGCAGCTTGCGCCGGTGCTGGGCGAGAGCAAGGTCGGGCGCACGGCCATTCGCATGGTGTTGGAGCGCCTGCCGCTGCCGGAGATCTTTGTCCAGTGGCAGCAGATGCGTAACGAGGCTGGGCTGGGGGCTGGCGTGGACACCCCGAGGCTGGCGACAGATGTGTCAGCTTCTCCCGATGCGACATCGGGTGCTGCCCAAGATCCGATCCTGCGCAGCCTGCTGGCCCAGCGCATTGGCGAGACCTTGCAGGACATGGCGGCCAGTTCGCGCACGCTGTTTTATTACGCGTTTGTCGCGCATGCCGTGGTGCTGGGCATCGGGCTCTGGTTGACCCGCTAAGCAGCTATTGCCAAGGCGGGCTGCCGACCTGACGCCGGCTCAGCCCGTCCGCTACATCAAGAACCCGGCTTCTTGCGTTCGCTGTAACGGTCCACCAGGTAGGGCGCGACATCGCGCGTCAGCAAGGTGAACTTCATCAGTTCTTCCATCACGTCGACGATGCGGTCGTAATAGGCCGACGGTTTCATCCGGCCTGCTTCGTCGAACTCTTTGAAGGCCTGGGCGACCGAGGACTGGTTCGGGATCGTCAGCATGCGCATCCAGCGGCCCAGCAGGCGCAACTGGTTCACCGCGTTGAAGGACTGCGAGCCGCCGGACACCTGCATTACCGCCAGTGTCTTGCCCTGGGTTCGGCGGATCGCGCCCGACACCAGCGGAATCCAGTCGATCTGGGTCTTCATGATGCCAGTCATGCCGCCGTGGCGTTCCGGCGAACACCACACCATGCCTTCGGCCCATTCTGCCAATGCCCGCAATTCCACCACCTTGGGATGGTCGTCCGGTGCACCATCGGGCTGCGGCAGATCACGCGGATCGAAAATGCGGGTCTCGCCGCCCAGGGCTTGCAGCAGGCGCGCGGCTTCTTCGACGGCCATGCGGCTGAACGACCGATCGCGCAGCGAGCCGTAGAGCAGCAGGAAGCGCGGCGCGTGGGTGGCGCGGGCCTGGCTCGACAAGCGGTCCAGGTCGGGGCGTGCGAAGTGAGTGGCGTCCAGGCTGGGCAGGTCTGCCAGGGTCGCGGCGATAGCGGTGGCCCCAGGCGCGCCGTTGATGTCGGCCCGGTGCCTGTCCTCGAAGGACGCGCCCGCTGCGGATGTCGGGTCAGACACGCTTGCCATCCTGATCGACCACGACTTCACCGTCTTCCTTGGTGAAGCTGCCTTGCTGGGGCGGCAGCAGGTCCAGCACTTTTTCTGAAGGACGGCACAGGCGCGTGCCGATTTCGCTGACCACGATGGGCCGGTTGATCAGCACCGGGTCTTCGATCATGGCGTCCAGCAACTCGTCGTCGCTCAGGGCCGGGTTGGCCAGTCCACGTTCTTCATACACCGTACCTTTGTCGCGCACGACCTCGCGCACTGGCACGCCCATCGCAGCGATCAGGCCTTTCAGAGTTTCGCGGCTGGGTGGCGTCTTCAGGTATTCGATGACGGTCGGTTCGATGCCGCTGTTGCGGATCATGGCCAGGACGTTGCGCGAGGTGCCGCAGGCGGGATTGTGATAGATCGTGATGTCGTGCATGGTGGACTCAGTGGGGATGGCAGGAAACGGAGAGCAGGAAAGAGGAAGCAGAAAACAGGAAGCAGAAAACCGGGGATGCCCGCTGATGCTCAGGCACCGCCTTTTTCAATCGCGCGCTGATACGCAGGCCGCGCCTCGATGCGCGCGACATAGGCGGTCAGGTTGGGATAGGCATCTGGCCCGCAGAAACGAATTGCCAGCTGGGCGACGAAGGACAGCTGAATGTCCGCACCGGTAAGTTGCTCGCCCACGAAGAATTCCTTGCCGTCGAGTTCGCGGTCCAGGAAGCCCAGGTGGCGTTGCATCTCGCTGTCGATGCGCGGCTGCAGCGGCGCCACGGCATCGCCCAGTCGCCGGGTGTACAGCTGCATCAGCAGCGGCAGCATCGCAGAGCCTTCTGCGTAGTGCAGGAACTCCATATAGCGCGTGTAGTCCGGCGTATCGATGGCAGGCGCAAAGCGGCCCTTGCCGTAGCGACGCACCAGATAGTCGATGATCGCCCCAGATTCGAAGACGACCTGATCACCATCGCGAATCACCGGCGCCTTGCCCAGCGGGTGGATGGCCTGCAATGCCGGCGGCGCCAGGCGCGTTTCTGGATCTCGCGTGTGCAGCACCAGCGCGTAGTCGAGGCCGAGCTCTTCAAGCAGCCAGGTAATGCGGCGCGAGCGCGATTCGGTCAGGTGATGAACTTCGATCATGGGGCGTCTCGCAGGTGGGGTCAGTGGGTAAGGTAAGTGGGTGAGGTCAGTGGGTAAGGCCAGTCGATGGGGTCAGTCAGTCAGGTCGAAGTAAAGCACGTTGGACCAATTTCCCAGGCCCAGCTCGGCAAGCGCGGCTTCTGCAGACGCGTGCGCGCTGTCGGGGCCGCCTTGCGAACCGGGTTGCAGGGCCGTCAGCATGGCCTCCGCCTCGCTGTCCACATCCTGGATGCCGGCAAGCATCTCGAGGTTGAGTTCCGCCATGTCGCTGTCTTCCATGTCGTAGAGCTCGCCGGATTCCAGCACGATCCACGCTTGGCGATTGGCCTCGTCTTCCAGGAAGGTCAAGGCCTCGGCAATCAGCGGCTGGGCCTCCGGCAAGGTGATGCGGGCCAGGAAGCCGCGCAGCTTTTCCACGCCTTGCGCGTAGTCGCCGACGATGGCGATCTCTTCCTCCAGATCCCAGATGGTGGACCGGCACACGCGCGGGTTGCCCGACAGCAGCAGCCGGAAGACCAGCGGCGTTTCCCAGTTCCACTCTGAGAGCCCGATGCGTTTGCGTGCGACAGCACCGGTGTCGGTGCCCGGAACCATATTGCAGGAATACAGATAGCTTCGATTGGCCAAGATCAGACTCCAGGAGAAGGAGTCGAGGTTGTAGCGGGTGGGCTGTCAGAAGGCTATGACGCCTTGGTAAAAAATGTGTGCAGCGCGTGGCATCTGCTGCGTTGACCGAGTGCGGCAAGGCGCATAGAGTGCTGGCATTCATCAGCCAGGGGTATCCCGTGTCTCTCTCCTACTATCAAGCTTCCATTCCGGTTTTCCTGCGTGGTTTCGACAATCTGTCGGGTCTGCTCGACAAGGCAGCAGCACATGTGGCGCTCAGCGGTGCTGACGAAGCAACGCTGGTCGAGGCCCGCCTGGCGCCCGACATGTACCCGCTGGCCCGCCAGATCCAGATCGCCACCGACGCTGCCAAGGGCTGCGCAGCCCGCTTGGCCGGTATCGAGATCCCGAGCTTTGCGGACGATGAAACCACCATCGAGCAGCTCAAGGCGCGTATCGGCAAGACGGTCGATTTTCTGAAAAGCGTGGATTCGGCCTTGATCAATGCCGGCGCCGACCGCGTGATCGAGATCAAGCTTGGCGGTGTGCCCACCCCGTTCACGGCGCAGGCCTATCTGCTGACCTTTGCGCTGCCGAACTTCTATTTCCACCTGACGACTGCCTACGCGATTCTGCGTGCCAATGGCGTGCCGCTGGGCAAGATGGACTTCCTCGGCAAGCCCTGAGAACAACCGGTCGCGGGCGCCAGTTTCCCTTGCTGCAATGGCATTGAGCGTCATCACCATATTGGTTTCGCCAACGCCAAAGGACATGGCTGGTATGCGTTCGAGCTGCCCAGGCCGCAGATGCAGGTGATGGAAGAGATCGTCGAACTTGCAGCATATGTTTCTCTGTTGGCCGCCCAGGTTCGCATTCGGTACGGTCTGGGTTTGCGGGCACGCTGACATGTTGACGGGCGTGCCGGTACACGCAATTTCCAAGGAGTACCGATGCACGTGCTGACGATGATGCGCGGGTGGCTGCCCACCATGACCACGATGGCAATCGTGGCGACGACCACCAGTTTGAGTGCCCAGGCCGCAGACACCGACGCGCTGCTGATTCGCGGCGCCTATGTGATGACCATGGACCCCGCCGTGGGCGATCTGCCGATTGCCGATGTGCTGGTGGAGCGCGGCCGCATCACCGACGTGGGCCGGGACCTGGCGATTCCCGCCAACACCCGCGTGATTGCGGGCGGCGGCAGGGTGGTCCTGCCTGGCTTTGTCGATGTGCATTCGCACCTGTGGATCACGCAGCTGCGCGGTCGCTACGACAATACGCAGGCTGGCAAATTCTTCCCGGTCACCAATCGACTGGGCGCGCTGTATACCCCGGAGGACACCCGGCTGGGCGTGCGGGCGGGCGCGATCGAGGGCCTGTCGGGCGGCATCACCACGGTGGTGGACTTCTTCGACAACGTGCGCGATCGCAGCCACGCCGACGCGGCGCTTGCCGGACTGCGCGACGCCAAGGTGCGTGGACGCATGCTGTACGGCGCGCAAAGCAAGACCACGCCTGACCGGGTCGACCTGCCGCACCTGGAAGCGCTGCACGCCGACTTGACGCGGCAAGACCCGGGCGCGCGTCTGAGTGTTGGCCTGGCCTGGCGCCTGCCGCCCAAGTTGGACGACAAGCAGGCCTGGACCATCAAGCTTGAGGAACTGGCGGGTGCGCGGCGCCTGGGCGTGCCGGTGTCGGTGCACCTGAGCGGCACGGGCGACCAGGCCATCAAGATGTTCGATGCCTTGATCGCGCGCAAACTGCTCGGCCCTGACATGCAAGTGGTGCACGCCACCGACGCCAGGCCCGATCAGCTCGATGCGCTCAACCGTGCGGGCGGCAGCCTGGCCTTGACGCCCTTGACCGAACAGCGCGTGGGTTATGGCCTGACGCGGGTGTCGCACTTTGCGCGCGTGAAGCGCCAGGGTCTGGGTATCGACGGCACGGCCCTGGCGGGGGCTGCCGACATGTTCGGCACCATGCGCCTGGCGGCGCTCACCGACACCGGCGCGGCCCGCGACGAAACCGCTGCATCGCCGCGCCGTCTGCTGGAACTTGCCACCCGCGAAGGCGCGATCTCCCTCGGCATGGGCGAGGACATCGGCACCGTCACCAAGGGAAAGTGGGCCGATCTGCAGGTGATCGACATGCGGTCCATGAATCTCGGACCCTTCATCGAGCAAGACCCTGCGGCGCTGCTGGTGTATTCGGCACGGCCAGAGAACGTGCACACCGTGCTGGTGGGCGGCCAGGTGGTGAAGGACGAGGGCAAGATGGTCGGCGTCGACATGAGGTCGTTGATCGAGGCTATCCAGGCCTCGGCACGGGCATTGAGCGCGCGCGACAAGCCTTGAGCCCGGACGCGTCCACCTAGGCCAGCTGGAGATCCTTCAGCACGTCGAGCACGTGCTGGGTGGAACGCTCCACGTGCCCCGCACGGTGCGCGATACCTAACTTGCGCCACAGGGCGGGGCGCAGCGGCCGCATGACGATGCGTGCGTCGGGGGGCGGTGCAGTCGCCTCATGCGGCAACAGCGTGGCGCCATAACCTGCCGCGACCAGACTCTTGATCGCGTCGTTGTAGTTGAGCTGGATGCGGGGCTCGGGATGCAGCCCCTTGTTTGCAAACCATTCCGCGGTCAGACGTGAAAGACGCGTGGTCGCGTCATTCAGAATCAGCGGCTGGGCCGCGAGCCATTCGGGCGTGACGCGAGCAGGGCATTGCCAATGCGCTGGCACGAAGGCCATCACGGGATCGTGACGCCAAGGCTTGATCGTCAGTCCGGCCACCGGGGGTTGCGGCAAGGCGACCAGCCCGATGTCGATCGTGCCATCCGCCAGCTGGGACAAGGTTTCCTGAGACGTGAGCACCGCCACGTGAATGTCGATTGCCGGGTGGCTTTGGCGCAGCACGTCCAGGGCTTGCGGCAACAGGTGCGCAATCGCACCCGTCGACGCACCCAGCCGCACGCGTCCTTCGAGCCCCCGCACCTGGCGCTGGATATCGTCCAGCGCCTGCTCTGCGTCGGCCAGCAGCCGACGCGCGCGTTCGACCAGCACTTCGCCAATTGCCGATGGCTTCACATGCCCGCGCTTGCGCGACAAGAGCGGCGCGCCGACGCGGTCTTCCAGTTCTGCGATATGCAGGCTCACCGTGGGCGGCGACAAGTTCAGTGCACGCGCGGCATCGGCAAATGAGCCGCGGTCCGCAATGGCGACCAGTGTGCGCAAGCGGTCCAGGCTGATTTCTCGCATGTCGATGTCCAGCGTCCGATGATCAAAGTCACGTTTAGAAAAACTGAATGTTCAGGTTGTGAAATTCAACTTTCCCTATTCTAGGGCACTGCGCAAAATGGATGCTCATCTTGTTTCTGCCTACACGCACGGAGTATTCCAATCATGAGCGCACCCCTGGTTTTCATCGATGGTGACCAAGGCACCACGGGCCTGCTGATCCACGAGCGCCTGCGCGGCCGGTCCGACATCACGGTGGTGACGCTTGCTGCCGATGAACGTAAAGATCCGGCGCGGCGCGCAGAAGCCATCAACGGCTGCGACATCGCTATCCTCTGTCTGCCAGATGCCGCCGCACGCGACGCGGTGGCGACCATTGTGAATCCCGCCGTTCGTGTCATCGACGCAAGCTCGGCCCATCGCACGCAGCCGGGCTGGACCTACGGATTTCCAGAGCTGACGCAGGGGCAGGCAGAGCGCATTGCGAATGCACGTCGGGTCACCAACCCCGGTTGCTATCCCACCGGCGCGCTTGGCTTGCTGCGCCCCTTGCTGCAGGCCGGGCTCGTCCCGGATGACTACCCGATTAGCATCCACGCGGTGTCGGGCTATTCCGGCGGTGGACGTGCGGGTGTGGAGAAATACGAGGGGCCGCAAGCCACGGGCGGGCCTGCCTACCAAGTCTATGGCCTGGAACTGGCGCACAAGCACATGCCTGAAATCCAGCAGCACGCCGGGCTTGCGCAGGCGCCGATCTTCATCCCTGCCTACGGTGCGTTCCGCCAAGGCATCGTGCTGACGGTGCCGATTGCCTTGCGCATGCTGGCGCCTGGCGTGGATGGCGCAAGCCTGCACGATTGCCTTGCGCGCCACTATGCCGGAGCGACGCATGTACAGGTCTTGCCGCTGCACGCATCGGGTGCGGCGGAAAACCTGGACCCCCAGGTGTTGAACGGCACCAACGACATGCACTTGCGCGTGTTTCACAACCCGGAGAACGGGCAGGTCCTGCTGGCTGCGGTGTTCGACAATCTGGGCAAGGGCGCATCAGGTGCAGCGGTGCAGAATCTGAACCTGATGCTTGGATAAGGTCGTCGTTGCCGTTGTCCTGGGTCAGGACAGCGGCTCGATCCGCGGGGCGGGGCTTTGTTGCGGCAGCGGAATGAATTCCTCGTCATCGTCCGGCGGCAGCGCGATGCGGCCCGATTCCCAATCGGCCTTGGCCTGCTCGATGCGCTCCTTGCGCGACGACACGAAGTTCCACCAGATGTGACGCGGACCGACCGCATCACCGCCCAGCAGCATCAGCACCGCGCCGGCCACGCCGGCCTTCAGCATGGGGTCGTCGCCGACGCGATCGAACACCAGCATCTGGCCGGCCACGTACGGCTGGCCGCCGACCTCGATTGCGCCCGAGGCGATGTAAATGGCGCGTTCCTCATAGCCGCGCGGCAGCGTGAACGTGGCGCCGGCCTGCAAGACCGCATGCACGTAGAAGAGCGGCGAATGGGTCTTCACCTTGCTGTGCAACCCATAGGCGTCGCCCGCGATCAGGCGCATCCAGATGTCGCCGTCGCGGGCTTCCGGCAGGGCTTCGACCGGGTAGTTGTCGAAGCTGGGGTCGGTTTCCTCGTCTTCCTCGGGCAGGGCCACCCAGGACTGCAGCAGCTCCAGCCCGGTGCCGGCAAACGCGGCCGGGTCTTCGAAACGTTCCGAGTGCGAAATGCCGCGCCCGGCCGTCATCCAGTTGACCTCGCCCGGCACGATCACCTGTTTCATCCCCAGGCTGTCGCGGTGCGTGACGTTGCCGCTGAACAGATAGCTGACGGTAGACAGCCCGATGTGCGGGTGCGGCCGCACATCGACCTTGTGCACGTCTTCGGCCGGCAACTGGACCGGACCGGCGTGGTCGAGAAAGATGAAGGGGCCGACCATGCGTCGCTTGGCAAAGGGCAGAATGCGTTGCACAAGCAAGCCATGGCCGAGATCGGCACGGCGTGGATCGATGACCATCGTCAGCATGGCGTGGGGGCTCCGAAACGGCGGCGCCCCGGTTGGCGCGCCTGCCGCCGATCTTACCGCTGTGCGCCCGCTGCCAGCAGCCCCATAAGTGTCTTGAATGATGCGTGATAAAAGCTTAGGGCCGCACGTCGCCCGGTCGCCCCGATCGCCGGGCCCCGGGCCAAGACCTCATTGGGAATAGAGGTTCGGCTGCCGCATGTCGGCCGGCTGCGACGGCGTATCGGCGGTGTTGCCCCACAGCGGCGGCGTTGCAGGCTGCGGGTTTGACGGGGCGGCGACGCCGATCGAGGCGATCGCCTGGCCGGGCGGGAATTCATCGAAGAAGTAATTGCCGTCGACCACTTGCAGGCCTGCCGGCATGGGCAGTTCCTTTTCCGGCACGCCCTTGAGCGCCTCGCGCATGTAGCCCAGCCAGATCGGGAGCGCGGCGCCCCCGCCATATTCGCGCTCGCCGAGCGACTTCGGCTGGTCGTAGCCCATCCAGGCGATGCCCACCAGGGAAGGGGTGTAACCCGCGAACCACGCATCCACGGCGTCGTTGGTGGTGCCGGTCTTGCCGCCGACGTCGTTGCGCTTGAGCGCGGTTGCCTGGCGGGCCGTGCCGCTGAGCACGTTGTTTTCCAGCAAGGTGTTGGCGACGAATGCGGTACGCGCGTCGATGGCGCGCACCGATTCGTCGCCGGCCTTGGCCGGACGGGCTTGCAGCAAGACCTGCCCGGCGCTGTCGGTGACCCGGTCGATCAGGTAGGGCGTGACGCGGTAGCCACCGTTGGCAAACACCGAGTAGGCGCCCGCTTCCTGCAATGGGGTGACTTGGCCGGCGCCCAGAGCCAGGGACAGCGAAGCCGGCTGGCGTGATGCATCGAAGCCGAAGCGGGCTGCGTATTCCCGCGCGTACTCGGGGCTGATGGCTTGCAGGATGCGGATCGACACCATGTTCTTCGACTTCGCGAGCGCCTGTTTCATGGTCAGCGGCTCGTCGTATTCATTGCCGTCGTTCTTCGGCTCCCAGCGACTGCCGCCGTTGGCCGATGCTTCGAGCACGAAGGGGGCGTCGGAAATCACGGTGCCGGGCGTCAGGCCCTTCTCGAGCGAGGCGGCATACAGGAAGGGCTTGAAGCTCGACCCCGGCTGGCGCCAGGCCTGCGTCACGCGATTGAATTTGCCTTGATGGAAGTCGAAGCCACCGACCATGGCCTTGATCGCACCATCGTTCGGATCGGTCGACACGAAGGCGGCCTGCACGTCCGGAATCTGCAGGATCTCCCAAGCCTTGCCGTCGTTGCGCACTCGCACGATAGCGCCGCGGCGGATACGCTCGGTTGCCGCGGCCTTGTCCGACAGCGCTGCGCGCGCGAACTTCAGGCCGTCGCCGCTGATCTCGATGGTGTCGCCCGCATTGCGTGCCACCACCACTTTCCTGGCATCGGCCTGCAGCACTACCGCCGCCACGAGGTCGTCGTGGTCGGGGTGATCATTGAGCGCCGCATCCAACACGTCGTCGAATTTTTCGGCGTCCTGCTCGACGCCTGCCGGCAGATCCACAAAGGCCTCCGGGCCGCGATACGCGTGGCGCCTTTCATAGGCGAGCACGCCTGCGCGCAACGACCGATACGCCGCGTCCTGATCCGCCTTGGTTATTGTCGTGTAGACGTTCAGCCCGCGCGAGTAGGTCTCTTCCTTGTAGGTCTCATAGACCAGCTGGCGCGCCAGCTCGGCGACGTATTCGGCGTGCACCGCGAATTCGCCGCTCGATTGCCGGGGGCGCACCACCTCTGCCTGCGCGGTGCGCAGTTCGTCGGCGGTCAGGTAGCCCAGCTGCTGCATGCGCCGCAAGACATATTGCTGGCGCAGCTTGGCCCGTGCGGGATTGACCACCGGGTTGTAGCGCGACGGCGCCTTGGGCAGGCCGGCCAGCATGGCGGCCTCGGCCGTCGTGAGCTCGGACAACTGCTTGCCGAAGTAGATGCGCGCTGCCGAAGCGAAACCGTAGGCGCGCTGGCCCAGGTAGATCTGGTTGATGTAGAGCTCAAGAATTTGGTCCTTGCTCAGGCTGGACTCGATCTTGAAGGTCAGCAGCATCTCGTAGAGCTTGCGGCTGTAGGTCTTCTCGGACGACAGATAGAAATTGCGGGCGACCTGCATGGTGATCGTGCTGGCCCCCTGGCTCTTTTCCATGTTCACCAGGTTGGTCAGTACCGCGCGGGTCATGCCCGCCCAGTTGATGCCGCCGTGCTGGTAGAAACGGTCGTCCTCGGCCGCCAGGATGGCCGACTTCATCACATCCGGCACGTCCCCGATGCGGACCACGTCGCGGCGCTCTTCGCCGTATTCACCGATCAGCACCTTGTCTGCGGTATAGACGCGCAAAGGCACTTTCGGGTGATAGTTGGTGAGCGCGTCGAGGTCGGGAAGATTGGGGTAGGCCAAGGCCAGCGCCAAACCGAGCAACAAGGCGCCGCAGGCGATCAGGCCGGCACAGATGGCGGCGAGCTTAGGCAGATTTTTAAGCATGCGGCGATTATCGCACTTGCTGTCGCCTGCTTCAGCCGCACAGGGCGGCGGGTGCCATGCCGACGCCTACAAGGACGTGATCGTCTCGATCCGCAGCAGTGCACGCTCCAGGCGTGTCGCCAGCGCGCTTGATGCCGGTGTCATCGGCATGCGCAATTCGTCGGCGATCCTGCCCTGCAGGGCCAGGACTTTCTTGACCGGTGCCGGGCTGGGTTCTTCAAACAGCAAGCGGATCAACGGCCGCAGCGGGTCGAACAGCGTACGTGCGGCGTCCGCGTGGCCGGCGTGGGCCAGTCGCATGACTTCCACCATGCGCGCGGGATACAGGTGAGCCACGACCGGAATGGCGCCCATGCCGCCGCGCAGCGCGTGGTCGACGAAGGCCTCGTCCTCGCCGCACAGGGTCGGAATCGCATTGCGGCGGGCCAGCGTGTCGAGCATGGCCTGGTCGCATTCCTTGACCGCGGCGAATTGCGGGTCTTGCGCCAGCGTTTCCATGGTGTCGATGTCCATGGCCACGCCGGTGCGTTTGGGTACGTTGTACAGAACCACCGGGCGGCTGGTGGCGCGTGCGACCTGGTGGTAGTGCCAGGCGATGCCTTCTGCCGAGGGCCGCAGGTAGTAGGGCGGCGGCACCAGATATCCGGCCAGATCGAGGCGGTCCAGGCGCCGGATGTCGTCACAGATTTTGCGCGTGTCGACGCCGCCCGCGCCAAGCACGATGGGCAGGGCGACACCTGAAGCCTGAATGGCCTGCACCATCGCGATCTTCTCGGCCGTGCTCAGCAGATTGCCTTCCCCGGTGGAGCCGAACAACACCAGGCCGCTGATGCCGGCGCGCTGGTAGTGCGCAGCAAGCCGCACGGCGGCGTCGGTGTCGACCTCGCCATTGCGCATGGGGGTGACCATCGGCAGCCAGATCCCGGTGAAATGCTGGGCAGAGGCAGGGTTGGTATGCGGGGATGAACCGGACGTGGCGTGTTCCATGATCTCAGTGTGTCGCCGCGCTGATCGATGACTTCACGGTGCCGAACTCGGCGCCGGGCAGGTCGCGCATGATGGTGCGCATCAGGCTGTCGACGCCGCTGCGCGTGGTGCGCAGCGACAAGGTGACGACACCGCGTGCATGGTCGACTTTCATCACATAGATATCCACCGCGTCGCCCAGTGCCGCGTGCAGGGCGCGTCGCACGCCCAGCGCGTCGCGCGTTTCAATGCGCAGGGTCAGCTGGACGAATTCGACAACGGGGACGTCCACCACCGCTTGCCGAGCCATGCGCAGCGGCAACCAGGTGGAGGTGTGATGGAACTGTCGTGAGGCCATGTCTGTGATCGGCGGCCGCCGGTGTCTGGCGGCCGTATCGGCGAGTGGATAAGGCTTCCAATATAGGGATTGCCGTATAAATCCCGCGCAAAGAAACAGGCAGCGCGCGTAAAGATCGCGTCAACGGCGCTGGTGTGTTCAGAAGGCTTGAGCTCAGAAGGCTTGGGTCAGGGTCAGCACCGCTGCCTGGCGGCCCATGAAGCGCCCCTTGGCATTGGTGTAGGCACTGCGCTTGGCGTCGGTGTCGACGTAGGCCAGCGACACCGACGTGCCCTTGGCGACTTCCTTGGTCAGCCCAAGCTTCCAGTCCAGGTAGGACGCATTGTCGACGTGGCGAACGTCCTGGTAGCCCACGTGGGCGTTGGCGGTCAGGCCCCAGAAGCCGGTATCCACATTGGCGCTCAGGTCGTAGTACTGGCTGTGCTTGCTGTCGGCAAAACCGAACAGGTTGGTCAGCGCATTCGAGTACTTGAAGCTGAAGACGCCGTAGCCCACGCTGGCATATACCTCGGTGGTGTTGGGGCTCACGTAGCCGGCCGGGTAGTCGCCGGGATAGTAGTAGCGCAACAGGCCGGCATCGAGCATCACGTCGTTGGCCAGCTTGGTCTTGTAGCCGGCGTAGAAGTCCATTTCCAGCGGGGCGGACACCGCCGGGTTGCTGTCGTCCAGCCAGCTCACGTTGGAATTCCAGTTGCCCAGGTAGAAGCCGCTTGTGTGGCTGACATCAAAGCCGCCTTGCAGTGCCGGGTGGCTGTTGGTCTGCATCAGGCCCCGGTAGCGATACTCGCTGGCCAGCGACAGGTTGGCGGTCAGGGTGAAGTCGGATGCTGCGGGGGCAGGTGCTGACTCAGATGCAGCCTGAGAAGCCGGTTCGGATGCGACCGACTGCGCCAGCACCAGTGGGCTGACAGCCATGCCGGCGGCGAGCAGAAAACCGAGTGCCGAACGGGCGGGAATGCGGGACGAGGTCATGCGTTTCTTTCCTGAGGTGACGAAGGTGCAAAGAACGTTCTAACGCGTTCAAAACGAGTCGCCACAGTAGAGAGAAGCGCATAAATGCCGAGTCAATATTGCGGAGCTCGGCGTAAGAAAAACGTAAATTCGAAAAAGTGCATTCGAAAAAGTGCATTCAGCCCGCGAAGCGGTAGCCCACGCCCACCTCGGTCAGCAGGAACACCGGCTGCGCCGGATCGGCTTCGAGTTTGCCGCGTAAGTGACCCATGTAGATACGCAAATAATGATTGTCTTCCACATGGCTGGGCCCCCACACCTGGCGCAGCAATTCGCGATGCGTCATCACCTTGCCGCGCTGCGATACCAGCGCCGACAGTAGCCGGTATTCCATCGCGGTCAGGTGCAGGTGTTCGCCGCCCTTGGTCACGGTGCGGCGCGACAAGTCCAGATTGATGTTGCCGAAGTTGATTTCTGCCGCGTGCTCGCCGGCCAGCCGGGTCTGCCTGCGCAGCAGCACCCGCACGCGTGCCACCAGTTCGCCCACGCCGAAGGGCTTGGTCAGGTAGTCATCCGCCCCGGCATCGAGCGCGCCAATCTTGTCGGCCTCCGCACTGCGGGCAGACAGCACCAGCACCGGCACATCGGTCCAGCCGCGCAGCTCTGTGATCAAGGTCATGCCGTCGGCGTCCGGCAGGCCCAGGTCGAGAATCACCAGGTCCGGGTGGCGCGTGCCGGCTTCGATCAGGCCGCGCTTGACGGTTTCGGCTTCGAAAACCGTCCAGCCTTCGGCTTCCAGCGCCGAGCGCACGAAGCGCCGGATATTCAGGTCGTCTTCGATCAGCAGCAAGGTCGGCTGGTAGCCGGTGATCGGTGCTGTCTTGTCGATGGTGCTGCGCGTGCTGGTCATGGTTGATCCGTTGATGCCGACAGCTCGTCGCTGGTCTCGGCAAGCATTGCGGGCGGGTTGCCCAAGGGCAGGGTGAAAGTAAAGCGGGCACCGGCGCCGGCAGCGTGTTCGACCCAGATTCGACCCTGGTGCGCGCTGATGATAGCCTCGCACACCGCCAGGCCCAGGCCGACGCCTGGCGTGGCGGACTCGCGCTCGCCGCGGGTGAATTTGTCGAAGATGCGGCGCTCGGCACCGGGCGGCACGCCGGCGCCGTGGTCGGTGACCGACACGTGCAGCAGGCCGCCTTCGGGTCGGGCATCGATGTGGATGGCAGTGTCAGGCGGCGCATATTTGGCGGCGTTTTCCAGCAGATTGCACAGGACGCGTTCGATCAACACGCCGTCGCAATCCACCAGCGGCAGTGCAGACAGGCTGGCCACCTTCACCGGATGGTGCTGCAGGGCTTCGCGCATGGCGGCGAGTGCTGCACCCACCAGTTCTTCCATCGACTGCCACTCGCGCCGCAAGGGCGTGTCCCGGCTTTGCAGGCGCGCCATGTCCAGCAGATTGACGACCAGCGCGTGCATGCGCTGTGCCTGGTCACGCATGCGCAACAGGTCTTCCTGAATGCCGGCCGGCAAGTCTTGCGCCGTGCGCATCAAGGTCTCGGCGGTGCCGATCAGGCCGGTCAGCGGCGTGCGCAGATCGTGGGATACCGCGGCCAAGACCGAGTTGCGCAGTTTCTCTGACTCGACGTTGACCAGGGCCTGCTGCGCCACCTCGACGTAGTGCAGGCGTTCCAGTGCGATGGCGATCAAGGTGGCATAGGCTTCCAGTTCGCGCCGCGCATCGGGGCGCGCCAGCGATTCGCCTGCGCGCGTTTCCACCGCCAGCACGCCGCGCACGCGCATCGGTGCTTTCAGCGGCAGATACAGCAAGGGGCTGTTGGACAAGGTGCTGGTGCCTGCGCCTGCTGCCTGGCCGTGGTCGTAGACCCACTGTGCCAATGCCGATTCCAGTGCCTGCATGCCGCTGCCTTCGCGTGACGCAAGCTTCAGTCGGTCGTCGGCGCCCAGGATGTACAGCGCGCAGCGCGAGCCGAAAGCAGCATCGATGAAGGTCGCGGCAGATTCGACGATCTGCTCCGGCATCAGCACCGAGGACAGTTCGCGCGCAAATTCGTACAGCCCGCGGGCGTCGGCCTCGCGCTTGACCGAACGTTCGGCCTGCATGCGCAGCCCGGCGGTCAGTTGGCCGATCACCATGCCCACACTCAGCAGCACGACAAAGGTCAACACGTACTGCACGTCGGACACATCGAACGACCCTCTCGGGTCGACGAAGAAGAAGTCGAACAGACCCACGCTGACCAGCGCGGCAAGCGCGGCCGGCCCGCGCCCGTGGCGCAGCGCCACCACCACCACACCCAGCAGAAACAACATCACGATGTTGGTCTGGTGCAGCAACGGGAAGACCAATGCCGACAAGCCGGTGGCAACCGCGCAATACAGCAGCGACCACACATAGCCGCCCAGGCCGGTGCCGGCCTGCGGGATGGGTTTGTTGTTCACGGTGCTGGGGTCGCGGCGCGGCACCGGCGCGGCGGCGATGGTCGGCGCCCCCAGGCGGATCACGTCGATGCCCGGGCAGGCGGCGGCCAGTTGGTCGGCGAAGCTGTGCCGGTGCCAGATCCAGCCTGGTGCAAGCACTGCCGACAGCACCGCCGACAAGGACCAGCGCAGCATCGGCGAGCGGGCGGTGCGACCGCGTCCGACCACGGCCTTGGTGACGTTGTGGCGACGCACGTAGCGCACCACGGCGTCGACCATGTCGCCGCCGGGTAGAGTTTCCGTCCGTGCGCCCAGCGTCTCTGCCAGCGCCAGCGCGCTCTGCAGGCGGTCATGGGCGGCGTCGCCTTGCGGCTTGACCCGCAAGGTCTCGATGGTGATTACGTGCAGCTCGCATTCAAGCTGCTGCGCCAGGCGATGCGCGTTGCGCACCACGTACTCGGCGTCGGCATCGGCTGCCAGGCAGGCGACCACCGCTTCGCGGGTGCGCCACACCGTGTCGATGGCGCGGTCCTGGCGGTATTCGAGCACGTCGTCGTCGACGTGTTCGGCAGTGCGGCGCAGCGCCAGTTCACGCAGCGCGAACAGGTTGCCCTTGCGAAAGAAGTTGCCCGCCGCATGGCGCGCCTGCTCGGGCAGGTAGACCTTGCCTTCCTTCAGGCGGCGCAGCAGTTCGTCGGCCGACAGATCGACCAGAATGATCTCGTCGGCAGCGTCGAAGACCTCGTCGGGGACGGTTTCCCACACGCGCACGCCGGTGATGCCGCTGACCGCATCGTTGAGGCTCTCCAGATGCTGCACGTTCAGGCAGGTCCAGACGTCGATGCCGGCAGCCAGCAGATCTTCGATGTCCTGCCAGCGTTTGGCGTGACGCGATTCGGGCGCGTTGGTGTGCGCCATCTCGTCAACCAGGATCAGCGAGGGTGCACGGGCAAGTGCCGCATCCAGGTCGAATTCTTCCAGCGTGTGGCCGCGATATGCCAGTTGCTTGCGTGGCAGTATCGGCAGTCCGGTCAGCAGCGCTTCGGTTTCGCGCCGCTTGTGCGTTTCGATGATGCCGGCCAGCACATCGCGGCCCTCGGCATGCTGGGCACGCGCGGCCTGCAACATCGCATAGGTCTTGCCCACGCCCGCCGAGGCGCCGAAATACACCCGCAGCTTGCCGCGCGCGGCGTCGCGGTCGGCGGCATCCAGGTGTTTCAGCAAGGCGTCGGGGTCGGGACGGTCAGGGGGCAACGAGGCCATGTGGCATCAGGCGATAAAGGAATTACAGGAAGAGGGGCGCCACGCCAGGTGTCGACACCTGGCGTGGCCCGTTTACCGCTTGGCCGTTCACGATCTTGTCGTTCATTGCCCGGGGCGTGGCCTGGCTGGCCGTTCACTTCGCCTTGGCGTCATCCAGCGCCAGATTCAGCGTCAGCACATTGACCACCGGCTCGCCCAATATACCGACCAGCGGCCGTTCGGTGTGTGCCTGGATCAGCGCCTGGACCTGTTCCACCGGCAGATTGCGCAGACGCGCCACGCGGGCTGCCTGGTAGCTCGCCGCGGCGGGGCTGATGTGCGGGTCCAGCCCGCTGGCCGAGGCCGAGATCAGGTCCACCGGGATCTGTGCGGCGTTGCCCGGATCGGCCTGACGCAGTGCCTCGATGCGGGCCACGACGGCATCACGCAGTGCCGGGTTGGTCGGACCCAGGTTGGAACCGCCTGACGCGACGGCGTTGTACGGCATCGGGCCGGTGGCCGACGGACGTCCCCAGAAGTATTGCGGCGAACTGAAGTTCTGGCCGATGAGGGTCGATCCCACCAGCTTGCCATCGCGCTCGATCAGCGAACCCGAGGCCTGGGCAGGAAACAGCAACTTGGCCACGCCGGTGGTGGCCAGCGGGTACAGCACGCCAGTGACCAGGGTCAGCGCGGCGAACAGGACCAGGGCAGGGCGCAGCACGCCGCTGCGTTCCGGAAATCGGGCGGGGGTGTTGCCTTGGGTGCCGCGTTGGCCGTCATCCGAGGGATTGTTGAGGGTAGGGCTGTTCATGGACGTGCTCCGTATTCGGAAAGCGGACGCCACGGGCGTCCGCGATGATTCAAGGTTCAGGCCGGGATGCCGGCCGCAGGGTTTGCTTGATCGCTCAGGTCAGACCCAGCACGGTCAGGATCATGTCGATGGCCTTGATGCCGACGAAGGGCACCAGCAGGCCGCCCAGGCCGTAGATCAGCAGGTTGCGGCGCAGCAGCACGGCGGCACCCAGCGGGCGGTAGCGCACGCCTTTCAGGGCCAGCGGGATCAGCGCGACGATGATCAGCGCGTTGAAGATCACCGCCGACAAGATGGCGGACGACGGCGTGGTCAGGTTCATCACGTTCAACACGCCCAGCTGCGGATATACGGTGGCGAATGCCGCCGGGATGATCGCGAAGTACTTGGCCACGTCGTTGGCCACGCTGAAGGTGGTCAGCGAGCCACGCGTCATCAGCATCTGCTTGCCGATTTCGACGATCTCGATCAGCTTGGTCGGGTTGGAATCCAGGTCGACCATGTTGCCGGCTTCCTTGGCGGCCTGTGTGCCGGAATTCATGGCCACCGCCACGTCGGCCTGGGCCAGCGCCGGCGCGTCGTTGGTGCCGTCGCCGGTCATGGCCACCAGGCGGCCTTCGGCCTGGTAGCTGCGAATCAGCTTCAGCTTGGCCTCGGGCGTGGCCTCGGCCAGGAAGTCGTCCACGCCGGCCTCGGCGGCGATGCTGGCAGCGGTCAGCTTGTTGTCGCCGGTGATCATCACCGTCTTGATGCCCATGCCGCGCAGCTCGCCAAAGCGTGCCTGGATATCGGGCTTGACGATGTCCTTCAGTTCCACGATGCCAAGGGCGCGCGCGCCGTCGCTGACCATCAGCGGCGTGCTGCCGCGGCGCGCCACGTCGTCGGCCAGGCGGCGCGTGGCGTCGCTGACCGTGCCGCCTTGCGAGATCACCCAAGTGGCGACGGAATCGACCGCGCCCTTGCGGATCGCGCGATCGCCCAGGTCCAGGCCGCTCATGCGGGTCTGGGCCGTGAACGGAATGGCAACGCCATCGACTGCTGCAGCCGGGCTTTGCGTCACGCGGTCGGCCAGCACCACGATGCTGCGGCCTTCCGGGGTTTCGTCGGCGATCGAGGCCAGGCGCGCTGCCTGGGCCAGTTCCTGCACCGACACGCCTTGCGCCGGCAGGAAGTTCGCAGCCTGGCGATTGCCGAAGGTGATGGTGCCGGTCTTGTCCAGCAGCAACACGTCGACGTCGCCCGCGGCTTCCACCGCGCGGCCGGAGGTGGCGATCACATTGGCCTGCATCATGCGGCTCATGCCGGCCACGCCGATGGCCGACAGCAGGCCGCCGATGGTGGTCGGGATCAGGCACACCAGCAGGGCGACCAGCACCGTGACGGTCACGACCGAGCCCGCACCGGCCGCACTGACGGCATACAGCGAGAAGGGCAGCAGGGTGGCCACCACCAGCAGGAACACGATGGTCAGGCCAACCAGCAAGATGGTCAGCGCAATTTCGTTCGGGGTCTTCTGGCGTTTGGCGCCTTCGACCATCGCAATCATGCGGTCCAGGAAGCTCTCGCCCGGATTGGCCGCGATCTCCACGAAGATCCAGTCCGACAGCACGCGCGTGCCGCCGGTCACCGACGAAAAGTCGCCACCCGATTCGCGGATCACCGGGGCCGATTCGCCGGTGATGGCGCTTTCGTCTACCGATGCCACACCAGCCAGCACCAGCCCGTCGCCGGGGATGGTGCCGCCGGCTTCGACCAGCACCACATCACCCTTGCGCAGGTCGGCCGATGCGCGTTCTGCCGTGCGACCACGCCAGGCTTCTGCCGTGGCACCCTTGGCGTCCGCAACACGGAAGTCCTTCAGATAACGCGCCATGACGGTGGTGCGCAGGCCTCGCAGCGCGGCGGCTTGCTGCTTGCCCCGGCCTTCGGCGAGCGCCTCGGCGAAATTGGCGAACAACACCGTGAACCACAGCCAGACGGTGATCGCCAGGATGAAGCCCGCAGGCGCTTCGGCCTGGCCCAGCAAGGCCATGATCCACAAAATGGTGGTGAGCATGCTGCCCACGTAGACCACGAACATCACCGGGTTCTTGATCTGCGCGGCCGGCGACAGCTTGCGGAAGCTGTCGACCAGCGCCGGCATCAGCAAGGCGCCGGACAGCAGGCCGAAGGGCTTGGCCACCGGCTGTGCCGGGGCGGTGTCTTTGATATCCGCGTCGCGTGTGGCGCTGGGCGTCACGCCGACGGGAGGATGGAACTTGGTCATTTTCAGTGTCCCGCGACAATCAGCGTTGAAGGTGTTCGGCGACCGGGCCGAGGGCAAGCGCCGGCACGTAGGTGAGCGCACCCACCAGCAGCACGGCGCCGATCAGCAGCACGACGAACAAAGGGCCGGTGGTGGGCATGGTGCCGGGGCCGGCCGGGATGCGGCGTTTGGCACCCATGGAACCTGCCAGTGCCAGCACCGCGACGATGATCGCGAAGCGGCCGAACCACATCGCGATGCCAAGCAGCACGTTGTAGAAGGGCGTGTTGGCAGACAGGCCGGCAAAGGCGCTGCCATTGTTGTTGCCGGCCGAGGACAGCGCATACAGGATTTCCGAGAAACCGTGCACGCCCGGGTTCAGCACACCTGCCTGGCCCGCGCCCGTCATCACGGCGATGGCGGTGCCGGTCAACACCAGCAGCGGCGTCACCAGAATCACCACGGCAATCATCTTCATGTCGAAGGCGTTGATCTTCTTGCCCAGGTATTCCGGCGTGCGGCCGATCATCAGGCCGGCGATGAAGACACCCAGGATGGCAAAGGCCAGCATGCCGTAGAGCCCTGAGCCCACGCCGCCGAACACCACTTCACCCAGCTGCATCAACAACATGGGAGACAGGCCGCCCATGGCGGTGAGCGAGTCGTGCATGCCGTTGACGGCGCCGCACGATGCCGCGGTGGTGATCACGGCAAACAGTGAGGTGGCATTGATGCCGAAACGGCTTTCCTTGCCTTCCATGTTGCCGCCGGGCGCAAGCGACGAATGCACGGCATCGACACCCGGCTGGGCCAGCATCGGATTGGCCTGCTGCTCAAAATGCCCGGTGGTCACGGCAAAAACGATGAACAACAGCGTCATGGCAGACAGGATGGCCACGCCTTGCCAGCGATTGCCCACCATCTCGCCGAAGGTGAAGCACAGGGCCGCCGGGATCGCGAAGATCGCCAGCATCTGCAGGAAGTTGGACAGCGCTGTGGGGTTCTCGAACGGATGGGCAGAATTGGCGTTGAAGAATCCGCCGCCATTGGTGCCCAGCATCTTGATGGCTTCCTGGGAGGCAACCGGTCCCATCGCAATGGTTTGTGTTGTGGCCGTTGCCGGATCGGTCAGCGCCACGCCCTTGTCGTCTTTCAGCGGTGCGCCCGCAGCGTCCACGCGCGGGTTGTCGTAGCGGACGGCTTCCACCGTCTGCGCCACCTTGTAGTCGTCGAAATTCTGGATCACGCCCTGGCCGACCAACGTCACGGCAAGCACCAGTGCCAGCGGCAGCAGCACGTACAAGGTGATGCGAACCAGGTCGACCCAGAAGTTGCCAAGCGTAGCCAGCTGGTGGCGTGCCAGGCCGCGCACCAGGGCGAACAGCACGGCGATGCCGGTCGCGGCAGACATGAAGTTCTGCACGGTCAGCGCCAGCATCTGCGTCAGATAACTCATGGTCGACTCACCGCTGTAGCCCTGCCAGTTGGTGTTGCTGACAAAGCTGATGGCGGTATTGAGGGCAGAGTCGGGCGAGATGTCGGGCAGGCCGGCAGGGTTGAGCGGCAGGCCGCCTTGGAAGCGCTGCAGCGCGTACAGCACCACGACGCCCAGTGCGCTGAAGGCCAGCAAGGACACGGCGTACTGCTTCCAGCCCATTTCGCGCTCGGGATCGACCCCTGCAAGACGATAGAAACCCCGTTCCAGCGGTCGTCCCCAGGCGGTCAGGAATCCACCTTGGCCTTCGACGGCAATCCGGATATAGCGCCCCAGGAAAGGCGCGATGGCAAACAGGACGGCCAGGTAGATACCCAGCAGTCCGATAAATTCGGCATTCATCAGAATTTCTCCGGCTTGAACAGGGCAAACACGAGGTAGACCAGCAGCAATGCGGCAATCGTGCCGCTGAGCAGATAAAGCCAGGTCATGGGCGCTCTCCCTGCAGCAGGTCGTCGCAGAAGTGCGCCAGGCCGAATGTCAGGCTGACAAAGAAGGCGAAAGTGATGAGGTAGACGGCGTCCACGTGGGTTCTCCTGGGAGCTTTGCTCCCCTTGCAGACCGGGCCGCAACAGGCGGCTTGAGTAAGGCTTGCAGCGTAGGAAAACCCGCGTAAAAACGGGATATACGTTCTGGGGGACGGTATAAAAAACGCGTAAAAACGGCGTGCAGAATGCAAAACGCCGACCGGGCGAGCCGCGGTCGGCGTTGTTGTCCGGGAAATTTCCCCGGTGGCGTTGCGGTCAGACCTTGTGGATTTTTTCTGGCTTTACGCACAGGACCAGCACCGCGCCCACCACCAGCACGCCGGCCAGCGCGTAAAGGCCGATGTCGGTGCTTTTCGTGGCGTCGACGATACGGCCCATCACGATCGGCGCGGTGAAGCCCGACAAGTTGCCGAAGGAGTTGATCATTGCAATCCCGGCGGCTGCCGCAGCGCCGCCCAGGAATGCCGTGGGCAAGCCCCAGAACACCGGCAGCGTCGACATGATGCCCATCGTGGCCACGGTCAGGCCGGCCATGGCAAGGAACTGGTTGCCGTGGAAGCTGACGCTGATCACCAGGCCGATGGCACCTACGACGCTGGCGATGGCCGCGTGCCAGCGCTGCTCGCGCACCCGGTCGGCGTTGCGTGCCACCAGGTACATGGCGATCACGCCGAAGAACCAGGGAATGGCGCTCAGCAAGCCGATCTGCAAGGGGTCGGCGACGCCGATCGACTTGATGATGGTCGGCAGCCAGAAACTGACGCCGTACAGGCCGGACACGAAGGCGAAGTACACGGCGGCCAGCAGCCACACGCGCGGGTTGGTCAGCACCGTGACCGGGCTGGCTTCGTTCTTGGTGGACGCTTCGGCTGCGATGTCGCGTGCGATCAGCGCTTTTTCAGTCGCGTTGAGCCACTTCGCATCGGTGACCCGATCGTCGAGGTATTTCAGGATCACCAGGCCAAGCGCGATGGCAGGCAGGCCTTCCAGCACGAACAGCCACTGCCAGCCGCCCATGCCGGCGACGCCCGCCATGTCGCGCATGATCCAGCCCGACAAAGGGCCGCCGATCAGGCCGGCGAAGGCAATTGCCGTCATGAATAGCGAGGTGGCGCGGTTGCGGCGATGCGCCGGGAACCAGTAGGTCAGGTACAGGATGATGCCCGGGAAGAAGCCCGCTTCGGCGACCCCGAGGAAGAATCGCAGCACATAGAACGACATGGGCGTGGTGACGAACATCATCGCCGACGAGATCAGGCCCCAGCTGATCATGATGCGCGCGATCCATTTTCGCGCGCCGACCTTGTGCAGGATGACGTTGCTGGGAATCTCGAAGATGAAATAGCCCAGGAAGAAGATCCCGGCGCCCAGGCCGTACACGGTGTCGCTGAACTGCAGCGCGCTTTGCATGTCGAGCTTGGCAAAGCCGACGTTCACACGATCGAGATAGGCCGCGACATAACCGATGAACAGCAACGGCAGCAGACGCCAGCCAACCTTTCTGTAGATGGCGTCGGCTTCGGCGCTTTGCGGGCCAGGAATATTGGGTGTTGCGTTTGGCGTCGACATGCTTGTCCTGGAATTGATGGCCCGACAAGGCTAGCGCCGATGCCATCCGGGTGATATCCCGGATATCCCTTGCACTGCAGCAACAGGTGCTAACAGCGCTGAAAAAACGCTGAACATCGACCGCTGGAAACCGCTGCAGATTGATGGACGCAAGCAAGCGTCTTGCGTCGATTGCAAGATCTGGAAAAGCGTGCAAATTTGCGTGTGAAGCGATGGCTGGAAAGTCGGCGGTCCGAACTAGCCAGCCAACATTTCCGACCGGCTTACTTCGTTTGCATGGACGGCAAATCGGCGTTGAGCCCACCCAGATCCACACCGGTGGTACCCAAGCCATTTTTGCGTTTCTTGCTCGGCGCACGTTTGGCGGGCGCGGCAGCCTTGGTGGCTACCGGCACCGGCTCGTGCTCTGCACAGGGCGGCACGAGGGTCGCTTCCATCGATCGACTGGCGAGGTCGAAGGCAGCAAAAAAATCGGCAACGGCCGAGGGCGGATTTCCTGACA
>Ga0308163_10000390_pt1 | contig 86136 bp, 68 predicted proteins | sample PhyTR1_FD_201037 | JGI IMG/M metagenome (GOLD analysis project Ga0308163, IMG submission 201037) | Phyllosphere microbial communities from UC Gill Tract Community Farm, Albany, California, United States - DLSLT.R1 | ecosystem: Host-associated > Plants > Phyllosphere > Unclassified | place: USA... | reverse complement strand
GCTGCGCCTTGCCCTCGACATTTTTCAGGCCCGCTTGGCCCGGGAAGCCTGTGCGGGCGACCGGGGCTTGAATACCCTCCGCTGGTATGCTTGTGGAGAGCCCTTGTTCCTGGTGGTACTTGCAAGGTCTTGCTCAGGCGTAGGTCGGGTTAGCGCGCAAGCGCGTAACCCGACACCATCGTTGGCGCCAGCAATGTGGTCGGATTACGCGGCGTTCCGCCGCTAATCCGACCTACGTTGCCGGGATCGCTGCGGCTCGATCACAAGGTCTTGATCAGCACCTGCGACTTGCGCTGCCAGTTATACATATGCTGGCGGTCCTTCGGCAAATCGTCCACGGTGGCCGGCAAAAATCCCCGTTTCTTGAACCAGTGCGAGGTGCGGGTGGTCAGCACGAACAGCTTGGTCAGACCTGCGGCGCGGGCGCGGTTTTCCATATGCTTCAAAATGCGCTCGCCGTCGCCCTGGGTCTGCACTTCGGGGTTGACGATCAGGCAGGCCATTTCCGCCATTTTCTCGGCCGGGAACGGGTACAGCGCGGCGCAGCCGAAAATCACGCCATCGTGCTCGATGACGGAGAAATAATCGATTTCGCGTTCGATCAGCTCGCGGCCCCGCTTGACCAGGGTGCCGTCCGCTTCCATCGGTTCGATCAGCTTGATGATGCCGCCGACGTCTTCGATGGTGGCCTGGCGCAGGCTTTCCAGGTTTTCATGGCTGATCATGGTGCCCACGCCATCGTGGGTAAACAATTCCAGCAGGGCCGAGCCGTCCATGGTGAACGGCACGATGTGCGAGCGGTCCACGCCGTTATGGCAGGCCTTGACGCAGTGTTTCAGGTAGAACGCGGTGGCGTCCGGCAAAAAGCCCGCCATCAGCACGGCTTCGGCCTGGTGCGACGACAGTTCGCGAATTTCCACGCCGGTGGCGTCCGCCATCATCGGCGTTTCGGTAATGAAGATCAGTTTGTCGGCATGCAGGGCGATCGCCGCGCTGCAGGCCACGTCTTCCATGGTGAGATTGAACGCTTCGCCGGTCGGCGAAAAGCCCAGCGGCGACAGCAGCACCAGGCCGTCGGAACCGAGGATGGAGTGGATGGTTTCGGCGTCAACCTTGCGCGTGATGCCGGTCAGTTCCAGGTCCACGCCATCGATCACGCCCAGCGGACGCGCCGTGATGAAGTTGCCTGAAATAATACGGATCGCCGCGTTCGACATCGGCGTGTTCGGCAAGCCCTGGCTGAACGCGGCCTCGATATCGAGGCGCAATTCGCCAGCCGCTTCCTTGGCGCACTCGAGCGCGGCGATGTCGGTAATGCGCACGCCGTTGTGAAAACGGCCTTCGACGTTACGCAGGGCCAGCTGTTCGGCCACCTGCGGACGCGAACCGTAGACCACGGTCACATTGATATCGAGCGCGTGCAGCAGTGAAAGATCATGGGCCAGCACCTGCAGCGCCCCGGCGCTGACGAGTTCACCGGGGAAGGCGACCACGAAGGTCTTGCCGCGAAAGGCGTGGATGTAGGGCGCGACGGAGCGCAGCCATTGGACGAATTGGGTAGGGTTTTCCATTAAGCGCATTATAATTCGCTGCGCGATGTGCGCGCTCAAATACCTGTAAAAAACAATGTCTTCAGCCAGCGATAAGTCTTCCCCTCCTTCCACTGTTGCAAATGTGCCAGCGAATGTGCCCGATCGCGCCCCGCGTCAGCGTCCGCCCGTCAGCCAGCAACGGCCGCAAAAGCCGCAAAAGCCGCGTACGGAAGAACAACAGCAACAGCAGCAACAGCGTGACGCCGCCCGCGCCGCGCGCGAGGCCGAAAAAGCGTTTCGCAATCCGCTGCCACCGATCACCTATCCGGAAGATTTGCCGGTCTCGGGCCGGCGCGCCGAAATCGCCAAGGCCTTGATGGAAAATCAGGTGATCATCGTTTCCGGTGAAACGGGGTCCGGCAAGACTACCCAGCTGCCGAAGATCTGCCTGGAACTGGGACGCGGCCAGAAGGGCATGATCGGCCACACCCAGCCACGCCGTATCGCCGCCTCGTCGACCGCCAAGCGCATCGCGCAGGAACTGGGCACGCCGCTCGGTGTTACCGTCGGTTTCAAGGTGCGCTTTGCCGACACCTTGACCAAAGGCGCATCGGTCAAGCTGATGACGGACGGTATCCTGCTGGCCGAGACGCAGACCGACCCGCTGCTGAAAAACTACGACACCATCATCATCGATGAGGCGCACGAACGCAGCCTGAACATCGATTTCCTGCTTGGGTATCTGAAGCAGCTGCTGCCGCGCCGGCCGGATTTGAAAATCATCATCACCTCGGCCACCATCGATGCCGAGCGCTTTGCGCGCCATTTCGGCACGCTTGACAAACCGGCGCCCGTGATCGAAGTGTCGGGCCGCCTGTACCAGGTGGAAGTGCGCTATCGCCCCGTCGAGCGCGAGCAGGTGGCGATGCCGGGCGCGGCGAATCCCGACAAACCGGGCCAGCGCACCGCCGCGGCGCGTGAAAAGCGCGACCTGATGGACGCCGTGGTCGATGGCGTGGAAGAACTGTGCCGCATCGGTTCGGGCGACGTGCTGGTGTTTTTGCCGGGCGAGCGCGAGATTCGCGACTGCGCCGAAGCGCTGCGCAAGCACCATCCGCCGCATGTGGAGATTTTGCCGCTGTTCGCGCGCCTGTCGGCCGAAGAGCAGGAGCGCGTGTTCAAGACCAGCAATGCGCGGCGCATCGTGCTGGCCACCAACGTGGCGGAAACCTCGCTGACCGTGCCCGGCATCCGCTACGTGGTCGACGCGGGCCTGGCGCGCGTGAAACGCTATAGCTACCGCAATAAAGTGGAGCAATTGCAGGTCGAGCCGATCGCGCAGTCGGCCGCCAACCAGCGCGCCGGCCGTTGCGGGCGCGTGGCCGATGGCGTCTGTATCCGCCTGTATGAAGAGCAGGATTATTTGCTGCGCCCGAAATTTACCGAGCCGGAAATCCTGCGCTCCTCCTTGGCGGCCGTCATCCTGCGCATGAAATCCTTGCACCTGACGGACGTGGAAACCTTTCCGTTCATCGAGCCGCCGCTGGCGCGCGCGATCGCCGACGGCTACCAGCTGCTGCAGGAACTGGGCGCCGTCGATGAAGTCAATAAACTGACGCCACTCGGCAACAAGCTGGCCAAGCTGCCGCTCGACCCGCGCGTGGGCCGCATGATTTTGGCCGCGCTGGACAACGCCTGCCTGACGGAAGTGCTGATCGTGGCGTCGGCCTTGTCGGTGCAGGACCCGCGTGACCGCCCGATGGAACACCAGCAGGCGGCCGACGAGGCGCACAAGAAGTTTGCCGATGAAAAATCGGAATTCCTCAGCTACCTGAAGATCTGGCGCTGGTTCGAGTCCGCCATCGAGCACAAGAAAACCAACCGCCAGTTGCAGGACAACTGCCGCACCAATTTCCTGTCGCAGATGCGCCTGCGCGAATGGCGCGACGTGCACTCGCAACTGCTGACCATCGTCAAGGAGCAGGGCTGGCGATTGAACGAAGCGCCGGCCACGTATGACAACTTGCATATGGCCTTGCTGACCGGTTTGCTGGGCAATATCGGCTTCAAGGGCGAAGATGAACCGGGCGCGGGGTATCTGGGTGCGCGCGGCATCAAGTTCCATATCTGGCCCGGTTCCTCGCTCTTGAAAAAGCCGGGAAAGTGGATCATGGCGGCCGAACTGGTCGACACCACGCGGCTGTATGCGCGCTGCGTGGCGCAGATACAACCCGAGTGGCTGGAAAAAGTCGGCGAGCACCTGCTGAAAAAATCGTGGGGCGAGCCGCGCTGGGAAAAACGTTCGGCGCAAGTCACCGCCTCGGAACGCGCCACGCTGTACGGCCTGGTGGTGTACAGCCAGCGCCGCATCAACTACGGCAATTTCAACCTGCCGGAAGCACGCGAAATCTTTATCCGCGATGCGCTGGTGGGCGGCGACTTCGACACGCGCGCGCCGTTCTTTGCCCACAACCACAAGCTGATCAAGGACATCGAAAACCTCGAACACAAATCGCGCCGGCTGGACGTGCTGGTCGACGATGAACTGATCGCGGCCTTTTATGACCAGCTGCTGCCGGCCGATGTGTGCAATGGCGCCGGTTTCGAAAAATGGCACAAGGAAGCCACGCGCGAGAACCCGAAGCTGCTGTACCTGAACCGCGAAGAGCTGATGCGCCACGAGGCGGCCGGCGTGACCACCGATTTGTTCCCGAAAACCATGTCGGTGACGGGCCTGGAAATGGGCCTGACGTACCACTTCGAGCCGGGCAGCGTGCGTGATGGCGTGACGTTGAGCGTGCCGCTGTATGCGCTGAACCAGCTGCCGCGCGAGCGCTGCGAATGGCTGGTGCCGGGCATGCTGAAGGAAAAAGTGCATCTGCTGTTGAAATCCCTGCCGCAAAAGCTGCGCCGCCACTGCGTGCCGCTGCCCGATTATGCCGCCAGGTTCTGCGAGCGCGTGCACGAGGCGGGCGTATTCGGCCGCGGCGACCTGGTCGACGCGATTATTGCCGACATCCGCACGCAGATCACCATCAATGTGCTGACCACCGACTTCAAGCCGGAAACCCTGCCTGCCCATCACTTCATGAATTTCAAGGTGATTGACGAGCATGGTCGGCAACTGGACATGGGCCGCAACCTGGCCACCCTGCAAGCCGAATTCGGCGGCCAGGCGCGCCAGAGTTTTCAGAAGCTGGCCGAGGTCTCGGGTGTCTCCGGTGCCGGCACGCCGGGCGCGAAAGTGGCCGGCAGCCAGGTCGCCGCACGCTTGCAGGCACAGTCTGCGCCGGCCAAGGGCGCGGCGCCAGCCAAGGCTGCGGCTGCTGCAGGCAATAGCGTCGCCCAGCATATGGGGCTGACGGGGTGGACCTTTGGCGAACTGCCGGAGCTGCTGGAAATCGTGCAGGGCAAGCTGACACTGATCGGTTTCCCGGCCCTGGTCGACAAGGGCACGCATTGCGACCTGGAAGTGTTCGACGATCCGACCGTGGCGGCGCGCACGCACAGGGTCGGCCTGCGCCGCCTGTTCGCGCTGCAGATGAAGGAGCAGATCAAGTTCGTCGAGAAAAGCATTCCGGGCCTGCAGCAGATGGGCATGCAGTTCATGGCCCTCGGTTCGCAGGAGGAGTTGCGCGAGCAGATCATCAACAAGGCGATCGACATCGCCTGCCTGCAAGACCCGCTGCCGCTGGACGCCGCCTCGTTCGCCAAGCGCCAGGCGGAAGGCAAGTCGCGCCTGGTGCTGCTGGTCAATGAAATCGCCCGCCTGCTGTCACAGGTGCTGACGGAATTCCACGGCCTGCCCAAGCGCTTGCAGAATATTCCGGCGCCGGCCGCGGCCGATATCCAGGCTCAACTGCAGGGCCTGGTGCATAAACGCTTCCTGACGGAAAACGAGTACACCCAGCTGTCGCACTTCCCGCGTTATTTGAAGGCGATCAACGTGCGCCTGGAAAAACTGCGCGCCGACCCCGCCCGCGATACCAAGCTGATGGCCGAATGGCAATCGGCCGCCGCGCCCTACCTGCGCCAGGCAAAAGACCGCCAGGCCGGCAAGAATACCGACCCAAAACTGGTCGACTTCCGCTGGATGCTGGAAGAACTGCGCGTGTCGCTGTTTGCGCAGGAACTGAGGACACCGATGCCGGTGTCTGCGAAACGCTTGCAGAAGGTATGGGAGTCGATGCAGAGGTAAAACTGGTTCGTTACCCCCTAACCCCAAGCGAAGACTGGGGTCGGACTGAGCTAGCCCGGATTTGATGGAGGGTCACTAATTTGAGAAAATAGTGACCTCCAGAGGAATCCATCATGACCAAGAAGACATTGCTTGCCGTATCAGACGCTGTTCCCGCTATGCAAGTGCGGCGGGAACGCACCGTTTTCTCCAGGCAGTTCAAACTCACTGCTGTCGAGCGTATGCAGGAACCTGACTGCAGCCCGGCCGCCTTGGCGCTGGAACTGGGCATCCGCCGCAATCAGCTTTACAAGTGGGCCGCCGCGCTCAAGCAAGCTGGCGAACTGCCAGCGCCGAAAGTGGTGACGCCTGTCTCTGTCACGGATCTGGCCAAAGAGAATGCCCGTTTAAAGCGTGCACTGCAGGCGTCGCTGGAGGAGAACGCCATCTTAAAAAAGCTCGATGCGTACTTAACGCGGCGTTAACGCACAAGTACGCTTTCATTACTGCGCACAAAGCCGAGTTTCGGCTCGCCGCAATGTGCCGGGTGCTGCAGGTCAGTCCCAGCAGCTATTATGCGGCCGCGAAACGGTTGCCCAGTTTGCATAGCACTGTCGATCTGGCGCTGCGCGACGACATCAAGCGCATCCATGCAGAACATCGCTGTGCGCCGGGCGCCGTCAAGACCTGGCGACTGTTGCATGCCCAGGGTATCATCTGCGGCAAGCACCGCGTGGCACGCCTGCGCAAGCTCGATGGCATTACGTCAACGCGCCGGCAGCGCTTTCGTGTCATGCAGACACATCAGCACACCGAGCCGCCAGCGCCTGATTTGTTGCAACGAAAGTTCAATGTTGCCGCGCCCAATACGGCCTGGGTCGGCGATATCACGTCGATACGCACGCGTGAAGGATGGCTGCATCTGGCCATCGTGCTTGACCTGTTTGCACGCCGGGTGGTGGGATGGTCGATGGATACGGCGCAGCCTGCCACGCTGCCCCTTGCGGCCTTGAGGATGGCCATCGTGCAGCGCAAGCCGCCCGCCAATCTGATCTGCCATACCGATCAGGGCAGTGTGTACGGATCAGCCGCCTATCGCAGCGTGCTGCAGGAACATCAGTTACGGCCCAGCATGAGCCGGCGTGGTAACTGCCACGATAACGCTGTGGCCGAGAGCTTCTTCTCGCAGCTGAAAAACGAAATTACGCACAATACGACGTATGCCACACGCGAAGAGGCCAAGGCCGCTATCGTCGATTACATCGAGGTGTATTACAATCGGATGCGCTTGCATCAAAGCTTGAAATACCGCACCCCAATCGAGGTTGAGGTGGAGTATGCATCGATTAAAAATCCCCCGCGCCGCGAGGGAGTGACTCTCCATTAAAACCGGGATACCTCAGACCCTCAGGGTCCGACCCCGGCCCTTGCATCTGGGGTAGGCTTGATCAACTCCGCCGGTTCATCTCATCGTCATCGCTGAGCGACGAGCGTGAGCCCAGGTCATCCTGGAGACTACCGGTCCCGGTCCCGGCCCGGCTGCCGCTCATCGACGACCCCGACATGCTGCCGCCCGTGCCCGATTGCAGGCTGGCGCCGCCGCGCAGGTCGCTGCCGGAGGACATGCTGCCGCCGACCCTGCCGCCCATGCTGCTCATGTCGCCCATGCCATAGCGTGAGGTGGTGCCGTAGAACTGGTTCATCTGGTCGTTCCACGCTTCGCTGGCCATGTCGGGCCAGTTGTCCTGGTCGAAGCCGGGGGCGCTTTTCAATTGTTCCTTGCCTACGTCCAGCAGGAAACGCTTGTTGACGGTGTCCAGGGTCAGCTTTTCCCACGGCACGGCGAACAGCTTTTCGCCCAGGCCCAGCACGCCGCCGAAGGACAGCACGGCATAGGCGATCTGGCCGCTACGCATGTCGAGCATGATCTCCTTGATGTCGCCCAGTTGTTCGTCGTCATGGTTGTAGACATCGTCGCCGATCAGGGTGTCGGCGCCCATCAATGCGGGGCCGGGGCCGGTGTCGTTGCGGTACATGCCCAGCATGTCGCGGTCCAGATAGCTCATGGTATTTTCTCCAGTCAAAGTGGATGGAAGTGCGTGGTGAGCGTCCAGAGTAAGCATGGCGCCCTGGCGGCGCTTGATCTATCTCAATTGTGTCTGGGGAACTTTTAAAAGCACCGGATCGTGCGGTGTCGTCCGGCAAGTGCGGTACTCTATGGTGTCCAATCAGGAGGCTGTGCAATCATGGTTAAACCCGCCACCACGTGGCTGCGCGGCTTGCTGCGTGCCGGCAAGACGCAGCAGCGCACGGCCACCAAGCTGGCCAAGGTGCTGTTCGGGCCGCCCTCTGCCAAGCCTGTTTCCAAGCCGCGCCGCAAAGCGGTGGCCAAGGCCGCGCCGGCGGGCCCCGCTCCGCTGGCGCCGCCGCGCGTGCGCAAGAAGGCCGCGCCCGCACCGGGCAAGTGGCTGGCCTCGCACTACGCGCCGCTGGTGGAGCGGGGGCAATTGCCGGGCCGGCGCCTGCCGTATTACCTGTATCTGCCGGACAAGGAACCCAGCGTGGCCATGCGCAGCCGGGGCCGGCCGCTGTTGGTGATGCTGCACGGCTGCGAACAGAGCGCCACCCAGTTTGCCGAAGGCACGCGCATGAACCGCCTGGCCGAACGCAAGGGCTATGCGGTGCTGTATCCGCAGCAGTCGCTGCGTTCGCATGCGCGGCGCTGCTGGAAATGGTATGAAAAGCTGACCCAGGATGGCGGCGGCGACGTCGGCCTGATCGTCGGCGCCATCGCCCAGGTGGCGGCGCGCTATCCGGTCGACCGTTCGCGCATTTATATCTGCGGCATTTCCGCCGGCGCCGGCATGGCCCATATCGTGGCCCTGAATCACCCGCAGCTGTTTGCCGCCGTCGGCCTGCATTCGGGGCCCATGTTTGGCGCCGGCCACAGCCTGATCGGCGCCATGCACGTGATGCAGCATGGGGCCGCCAGCCGGGTCGACAGCGCCATCGATGAATTGCTGGCGCGCCAGCCCATGTTTCCGCACTTGCCCACTCTCCTGATCCAGGGCCAGCAAGACAATGTGGTGCGTCCCATTAACCAGACCCAGCTGGTGCGCCAGAGCATCCGCATCAACCGCATGCCGTTCGACACCGTGGTGACGGCAGAGCGCTGGCCGCCAGGCGCGGCGGGCAGCCGCAATCCGGCGCATGGCTACGCCGTGCATGATTACCAGGTGGGTGGGGAGCTGCTGCTGCGCGTGGCGCAGATCGAGCAGCTGGAACACGCCTGGAGCGGTGGCGACGCCAGCCTGCCGTTCAATGCCAAGGCGGGGCCGGACGCCAGCAAGATGCTGCTGGACTTTTTTGCGCGCCACCAGCGGCGTTTTTAACGATGGCCATCGTGCTACTTGAAAAAACATGGATACAGAACGACTCAATCACTACATCGACAGCCATCACTACACGCTTGATTTCAAGGCCGATGGCACAGGCATGATGTGGGGCGTCAGTCATGTGCGCCTGGCCATCGGATCAAGAAATACCTTTGAAAATATCGAACACTTTTTTTTCAGTACCCTGCATTCGGATGAAAGCATGACATCGGCAATGCTGGATGGCGCAAGCTGGCTTGAGCGCACGGATCTGAAACAGTGGGCGCTGAATTTGACGATCACCGAAGTGAAAAAAGAAGCGCTGATTCGTTTCATCGAAAAATCAAGCGCCGCAATACAGCAGCATCGTGCATCCTGGGAAAGCGAAAACTCGATCGACATGGCCTTGCTCGATACGCTCAAAGCGTATGAGGAGTGTGTGCTGATCAAGGAAAATTTCTCGCCCAGACACCATATCAACACCACCGAGACTTATCTGGCGCTTGATCAGGACAACTACTATTATTTTGAAGCGCATTACGAATCCTGAAACACAAAAGCCAGCAGAGCTTGCTGGCTTTTGTTATGCACCACCCGGCGCGCTTGAACCTTACAGCAGCAGGAAGGCCAGCGCCGCCACCATGGTCGGCGGCAGGGCGCCGGCCAAGAGGCCCAGCGCGCCGATCGATTCACTGTCGAAGCCGCGCCGCAGCAGGGCCACGCCAGCCGGGTTCGGCGCATTGGCGATCACGGTCAGGCCGCCGCCGGCCACTGCGCCCGCCATCAGCATGTATTTCGCTTCCGCGCTGATGCCGACGATCAGCGAACCGAGGTAAGTCAGTGCGGCATTGTCGGTAATCGCCGTCAGGCCCAGCGCGCCGAAGAACAGCGCAAGCGGTTTCAGGCTGGACACAATCGGCTGCAACCACCATTGCTGCATGCCGCCCAATACCACCAGCCCTGCCAGAAAGAAGCCGACCAGCAAGCCTTCCTTCAGGATCAAGGGGTTTTGGTAGCGTTCATACGCCTGCACGAAGCCGAGGAAGAACAGAAACAGTCCCAGGAACAAGACCGGATGATGGGCCAGCGCCACCACGCCGGCCAGCACGGCCAGGTGGACCAGGCTGATGGCCAGTGGCACCTTGGGAAGTTCCACGGCGCCCGGTTTCGGCTTGATGTCGGACGTATTGCTGTGCAAATACTTGCGCAACAGCAGGCAGACGCCGGTCGAGTTGATCAGCACGGCAATCGCCGCCTTCCAGCCGAAATGGCTGGCCATGAAGGCGCTGTCCCAGTTCCAGGTGGTGGCCACCATCAGCACCGGCGGCGCCGCATACGAGGTCAGCGTACCGCCGATGGAGACGTTGACGAACAGCACGCCCAGGGCGCCATATTTCAGCCATTCGGGTATGCCTTGGCGAAAGATTTGCGGCGCCAGCATCAGCGCGGCCAGGGTCATGGCGGCCGGCTCGGTAATCAGGGAACCGGTCAGCGGCACCAGCGCCAGGCCCAGCCAGGCCAGCGCCAGTTCGGTACGCAACGGCAGGGCGCGCGCCACGCCTTTCAACAGGCGCTGCACGGCGTCGAGCACGGGACGCGAGGCGGCCACCACCATGACGACAAAGACGAACAGCGGCTCCGTGTAATGGCGCGACTCGGCATAGCTGATCGCCGCGTCGCTGCCGGAAACGAAGGCCATGGCGATAATCAGGATAAACGCCCAGAAGCCGAACACGACTTCCACCTCGCCCAGCAGATGGAACAGTCCCGCATGGCGCGGGTGGCGGTCGGCCAGCAGGTCAAACGTCTTGGCGGCAAAGGTGTGGACGAGGGCGAGGCCGAAGATGACGGCGCTGATCAATTGTATGGTGGTCAAATGCGATTTCCTTGAAGAATGTAAAGCCAGCAGGGGCTATGCCTGATGGTAAGGAGAGCGCTTATGGTACAGCAATCGTGATCTGCGACAGTGTTTTCCGGTAGTGCGGACAGGCTGGCGGGATATGGACAGACAGATAATCCTTGCCAAAATGGCCTGCGAATAGTACTGTATATGAATACAGTATTTTCCTTGGGTACTTTCATGCAGCATTCCGAACTGATGGCCGCGCCGGAAGCCTTGCACCCGTCCTTGTGGCGCGCCTCGCAGCTGGGGCAGGGCGCGGCGCGCTGTGTCGACACCGGCTTTGCCGCCTTGTCGGCACAGCTGCCGGGCGGCGGCTGGCCCACCGGCAGCCTGATCGACCTGCTGGTGCAGCAGGCCGGCAGCGGCGAGTTGCGGCTGCTGGCGCCGGCGCTGGCGCAATTGCAGGGCTTGCCCATTGTGCTGCTGCAGCCACCGCATCCGCCGCAGGCGCTGGCGCTGGCCGCGCAAGGCTTGCACCCGTCGCAATTGCTGTGGCTGCGTAGCGCCAGCAGCAAGGATGCCTTGTGGGCGGCGGAAAACATCTTGCGCAGCGGCAGTTGCGGCGCGCTCTTGTTCTGGCAAAGCCAGGTGCGTGCCGACAGCCTGCGCCGGCTGCACCTGGCGGCGCAGGGCGGCAATACCCTGTTTTTCATGCTGCGCCCGCTGCATGGCGCGCAGGATGCGTCGCCGGCGCCGCTGCGCCTGTCGGTAAGGCCGGCCGCCGGCGGCATCGACATCGGCTTTGTCAAACGCCGGGGACCGCAGCGCGATGCGCCGCTGTTCCTGCCCTTGCAACCTCCTTCTTTACTGCAGCGCCATGCGCCTCTGGATCGGCCTTTGCCTGCCCCGGCTCCCGCTCGACGTGTTCTTGCCGAACTGGTCGGCTGACACCTTGTGCGTCGTGCTCGAGCACGAACAAGTGATTGCCCTGTCGCCGCTGGCGCGCGCGGCCGGCATCAAGCCGGGCATGCGCCGCGCCGGCGCCCTGATGCTGGCGCCGCAGGCGCGCGTGCATGAACGCTCATTGGAACGGGAAGAGCGGGCGCTGCAGGAAGTGGCGCTGGCGCTGCTGCAATATTCGCCGCAGGTGGCCAGTGCCGAAGAAGCGACCCTGCTGGTCGACGCCGGTGCCAGCCTGCGCCTGTTCGGCGGCGTGCGCGCGCTGTGCCGGCAAATCGAGGCCAGCTTGCGCGCGCTCGGCTATACGGCCGTGCTGTCGTGCGCGCCGACGGCGCGCGGCGCCTGGCTGCTGGCGCAAGGCAGGGCAAAGGCGGGCGCAAAATCGGGGCGCGCGCTCGGCATGGCCAGCCTGGTGCGCCGCCTGGACCGGCTGCCCTGCGCCTTGCTGCCGCCGGCGCGCGCCTGGCGCGACTGGCTCGACGGTATCGGCTGCATGACCCTGGGGCAGCTACGCCGTTTGCCGCGACCCGGCCTGCAGCGCCGCTGCGGGCGGCCCTTGCTCGACATGCTCGACGACGCCCATGGCCACAGCACGGAATTGTTCGTCTGGCTGGCCGCGCCGCCCAGCTTTTGCGCCTCGCTGGAATTGTTCGACCGGGTCGAGCACGCCGACGCGCTGCTGTTCGGCGCGCGCCGCCTGCTGCAGCAAATGACGGGCTGGCTGTGCGCGCATCAACTGGCCGTCGCGCGCATCGAATTGCTGCTGATCCATGAACGGGGCAGGGTGGCGAAGCCGCCCACCGTGCTGGCGCTGGCGCTGGGCGAGGCTGTCTGGCGCGATGAACACCTGGTGCGCTTGCTGCGCGAGCGGCTGGCGCAAGTGACGCTGGACGCGCCCGTGATCGGCTTGCGCTTGTCCGCACCGCAGGTGCAGCCGATGGCGCCACCCAGCGACAGCCTGTTTCCCGAACCGGGCGGCACGCCGCAGGAACGCCAGCGCCTGATGGAATTGCTGGTGGCGCGCCTGGGCGTGGAGAATGTATTGCAGGCGATGCCGCAAGCCGACTACCGGCCCGAAGCGGCCAACCGCTGGCTGCCCGTGCCGGCCAAAGCCCCCTCGAAAAGCGCCGTGCCCGACCTGCCGCCGGGCCTGCCCGGCATGCCCCGGCCCGGCTGGCTGCTGGCCCAGCCGATCGCCTTGTTGATGCGCGAACACCGGCCGTTTTATGGTTCGCCCCTGAGGATGGTGTCGGTGGCCGAACGCATCGAGGCCGGCTGGTGGGGCCAGTCGCAGGCGCGCGACTACTTTATTGCTGAAGGCCTTGATCACGCCCATTACTGGGTCTACCGCGAACGTATCGCCGGTAATGCGGAAGAGGCACCGCGCTGGTATTTGCATGGCTTGTTCAGTTGAATTGCATGTCACTAAGATCAAAGTGTAGTAAAAAGCTTGAAAACGGCGGGCCGGAGACGCGCGCCCCGGAAGCCTGTGCTGGCGCCTGGGGTTTCAATACGTTTTGCTGGCGTGCTTGTGGTTAAAAACATGCTTGCTCCAGCAGCGTTACAATGCTCCATCGCCCGGCATGTCCGGCAGCTTTTGATCAGCACTTTATGAAATCCACCCGGCAAGACTTTCCCGGCGCGCATGGCCATCTGCTGGCGGCGCGGCTCGATGCTCCCGATGGCGCGATCCGCGCTTATGCGCTGTTTGCCCACTGTTTTACCTGCGGCAAGGATGTGCTGGCCGCGCGGCGTATCGCGCAAGGATTGACCGAACACGGCATCGCCGTGCTGCGCTTTGACTTCACGGGACTGGGTGCCAGCGAAGGCGAATTTGCCGCCACCAATTTTTCCTCGAACGTCGACGACCTGGTCGCCGCCGCCGATTTCTTGCGCGCAAAGCATGCTGCGCCGCAATTGCTGATCGGTCATAGCCTGGGTGGCGCGGCCGTGCTGGCGGCCGCCGCACAAGTGCCGGAAGCGACTGCTGTGGTGACCCTGGCCGCGCCGAGCACGCCCGCCTACGTGACGCGCATGTTCAGCGCGCACCTGGACCAGATCGCCGCCGATGGCGAGGCGCTGGTGCAACTGCAAGGGCGGCCGTTTCGCATCCGTCAGCAATTCGTCGACGATGCGGGCAGCCACAGCCTGAAGGAATGCATCGCCGGCCTGCGCCGCGCGCTGATGGTGATGCACGCGCCGAACGACACCACCGTCAGCCTGTCGAACGCAATGGATATTTTTACGGCCGCGAAACACCCGAAAAGCTTTGTCTCGCTCGACGACGCCGACCATCTGCTGACCGGGCGCGACGATGCGGCCTATGTCGCCAATGTGATCGCGGCCTGGAGCGCGCGCTATCTGGCCCAGCCTGAGACGCCATGAAAAACGCCGCACCGGCATAGGCGGGTGCGGCGCAGTGGAGTGGGAAACGGATTACTCGTCGTCGAATTCAGCCGAAAGATCCTTCCAGCCCTTGCTGGCGGCAAAGGCGGAAAACTCTTCCGGTGCTTCGAGCACGATCAGTTTCTTGTCTTGCAGGCCCAGGTCGCCATGGCCGAAGTCGGGGCCGACGTAGCCGAGGCTGCGCAGGCGCGCCAGGATATGGCCGACCAGGGTCTTGTCCTTGTAGGCGCCCGCTTCGAGCGGGGCGGAAAAATCGACATAGACGTCGATAATGCCATAGCCTTCGTCGAAGATGCGGATGGCCTTGATGTCGTGGGCACGGCCGGAGCCGTCGGTGGCCTTGAAAGGGCCGCTGAGCTGGATGTCGGTGTCATTGTTCATGGTTGTCAGCATACACCAATCAATCAGACTTTGGGCAGGGCCATGCCGCGCTGCACGGCCGGGCGCTCGCCGACCAGTGTCAGCCAGCGCTGCAGGGCGGGGCTCGTTTCGATTTGCGTGCCCAGCGCACCCTTGAGGCGTTCCTCCGCCGCGCGCACCCACGGATAGGCGGCGATATCGGCGATGGTGTACTCGCTGCCGGCCAGGTAGGGCGCGGCGGCCAGTTGCTTTTCCATCACGTTGAGCAATCTTTCGGCTTCTTCGCGGAAACGTTTCAATGCCTGTTCCGATTTTTCCTCGGCGCGCTCGAAGTAGCCGAGCTGGCCCAGCATGGGACCGAGGCCGCCGATTTGCCAGCTCAGCCATTCCAGCGCCTTGTAGCGGGCAGGGCCCGACGGCGCCAGGAAACGCTGGTGTTTTTCAGCCAGGTAAATCAGGATGGCGGCGCTTTCAAACAGCGGCAGCGCACCGCCTTCGGCATCCTCGTCGACGATGGCGGGGATCTTGTTGTTGGGCGAAATGGCCAGGAACTCCGGCGTGAATTGCTGGCGCTCGCCGATATTGACCGCCTCGATGCGGTAGGGAATGCTCAATTCCTCGAGCAGGATGGTGGGCTTGCGGCCGTTGGGCGTGGTCCAGGTGTAGAGCGTGATCATTGTGCCTCCTTGGTGACATTATTGGCTGTGCTTGTCGGCTTACGCCCTGCGGGCCAAGCCGACCTACGTTATTCTCACGCCATATTAAAACGGCAGCGCGCGCACCAGCGCGCGATAGCCTTATTTCAACGCTTGCAGGATGGTGCCCAGGCGATCCGTCGTGCCGGGAATCCGTTCCAGCTGCGGGTATTTCAGGCCGCCGTGATAGTCGAGCGCGACGGTCTGGAACTGCTTGCCCTTTTTCACCAGCAAGTTGATCGGCTCGCTGCTGTTCTTGCCATCCCTGGCGGCCTTGATGGCCGCTTTCAGCAGCTTGGGCGTGTAGGCCGTGCCATTCACGGCCAGCAAGGTCGTGTTGCCCGACAGGCCGGCCTTGAAGGCGGGGCCATCCCACAGCAGCCGGCCCAGTTTGCCGTCCTTGTCGATCACCATGCCCAGCGAATAGGTCAGGTCGGTGCTCTTGCCGCGCTCTTCATCGGCTTTCAGGAAAGCCGTGGGCGTATCGCGGTAGACCAGCTTCCAGCCGGCGCGCGCGAGTCCATCGAGCGGCGCGCCGGGGCCGTGGCCATCCACGCGGCTGCGCAGGAAAGTGGCCCAGTCGTAGGGCTGCACTTTGTTGAGTGCCGCGACCACGTCCTCGAAGGTGTAGGGCAGCGGCGTGGTGCTGCCGTCGTTGACGCCAAAGAAGGCGCGCGCGAAGTCGTCCAGCGAACGGCGCTCGCGCGACAGCTCGCGGATCAGGGTGTCGACGTCGAGCCAGACCAGCGCACCCTCCATGTAGTAATCCTCATCGCGCTGCCAGCTGCTCCAGCCCTGCGGGCGGCGGGCGTTGATGACAGGGTCGTTGGTGGTGTCGCCCATGCTGCGCCAGCTGCGCCCCGGCGCCACGTCGTAGCGCGCGGCGGTGGCGGCGAACAGGTCGCGCATGTGGGCCGGATCGACCAGGCCGGAACGCGCCGCCAGCACATTGCCCCAGTACTGGGTCTGGCCTTCGTAGACCCACAGCAGGCTGTTTTGCAGCGGCGTGTTGAAGTCCGGCGTGTCCTGGCCGGCCGGGCGGCGGAACTTGCCGTTCCACGAGTGCGTCAGTTCATGCGGCAGCAGCACGCGCACCGGCGCGGTCTTGTCCCAGTCGCTGAAGTAGCCGGGCTTGACGCCGTTCTCGCTCGACTGCTGGTGCTCGCGGCCGATGCCGCCGAATTCATCGCTTTGCGCCAGCAGGAAATCGTAGTGTTTGTAATGGCGCGAAGCGAACAGTTTGTACGCCTGCTGCATCAGCGCGCGGTGCGGCGCGATCTGTTCCGGCGTCGCTTCCAGGCTGTCGGCGCTGTCGGCCACCAAGTTCAGGTACACCGGGAACCGGGCGCCGGGATCGAGGTCGATGCGCTTGAAATGGCGGCCGGCGAACAGGGGCGAGTCGACCAGGGTTTCCAGGTCCAGCGGCTTGAAGACCACCTGCTGGCCTTGCGGCGTGGCCGCCTGGCTTTGCACTTCCAGGGCGCTGCCGAAATGCCAGCCGGCCGGCAAGGTCAGATTCGGCTGCACGGCGATCTCGCGCGTCGGGCGCCCGGCCGGATACAGGGTCATGGCCTGCCACTGCACGCCCAGCATCTCGCGCGTCATGGTGATGCGGCCCTGGTTCGCTTCGACCGGCGACAGGAACTGGTACTGCGCTTCGAGCGTGGACGCGCCGGCCGGCACGGTGACGTGGAAGGCGAACATGTTGAGGGGATCGCGCCGCCATTCCAGGTTCTGGCCGTTGGCGCTCAAGCGCAGGCCGGCCAGCTGGTTCAGCGGGCCGCTGGGGCCGTGGTTGCCCGGTATCCATTGCGGGTACAGCAGGGTCATCTCGCCGGGGGCGGCGGGTATTGAGGCCCGGATCTGGAAAATCTGCTGCGCCACGTTGCTGGCGTCGACATTGAGCACGATGGGTGCGGCGGCCTGCGCATGGCAGGCGGCGGCGAACAGCAGGGCAAACAAGGGGTGGGGAGAAAGGGGCATGGATGGCAGGTAGTCAAAGAAGAAATCAGGAGCCGAGCAGGATAAAACCGGCCCAGTAGAAAGGATGGTTGCGCGACTCGCCGGTGGCGGCCGGAGATGCCGCGTCGAGTGGCGTGAGACCGCGCCCGGCCCGGTTTGCGGCATATTGCCGGCCGGCCCGCAGCTGGCGCAATTGCGCCTGGCGCAGGGCTTGCGGCTTGCTTTTGCCTTGCTTCAGGGCCGCATAAAAGTCGCGCATCAGGGTGGCGGTCGACTGGTCGGACACGCGCCACAGGCTGGCCAGCACATTGTGCGCGCCGCGCTGGCGCGCCAGCCACGCCAGGCCTTCCAGTTCGCGGCCCGTGTCGTCGGTGCCGGCCGGTACGGCCGTCTCGCACGCCGATAGAGTCAGCAGGTCCAGGCCGCCGAAGCGGTAGCTGGCGCTACCCAGTTCGGCCAGGCTCAGTTTCCGGCCATCGCCCAGCAGCAGATAGGAGTCCTGGCCGGCGCCCGAGCGCAGCACGAAGTGGCTGGCGACATGCACGCGGCTGTTGGTGGGCAGCGCCTGGCGCAGCGCGTCGGCGGTGAATTCGTCATCGAGGTACACGCGGCTGGGGATGTGCGCGGCCCGCTCGATGGTGTCGACGGCCTGCAGTTCGCGCCGCACGAAGGGCAGGGCCGGCAGTTCGCCGCTGGCGCCGGTCTGGCCAAACAGCGCCATCGAGGGCGCGCGCGCCGGCGCCGGTACCGGTTCCACGGTGCCGGTGCGGGCCTGCAGCGAGACGGGCAGCCGTTCGATCAGCCAGCGGCGCCCGTCATGCAGCATGGCGAACGGCAGGTAGCGCAGCACGCCGCCCAAGGATAGCGACAGCGAGGTGGCGCCCGCCAGTTCCGCGCGCGCCGGCGCGATCAGCAGCGCATACAGCGCTTGCGCCTCGGCTTTGGCATCCAGGCCCGGGTCTTGCGCGCTGCGCCGCAGGCGGGCGATATGCCGGGCCAGCGCGCGCTCGTCGATGGCGACGTCGTAGACATGGGTGGCGGTGCGGCCGGCGCGCCGGGCGACGATGCGCAGGTGCTGGTCCGTCACCAGGTAAGCCAGGTGCAAGGTGCCGCGCTTCAACGGCGCCGCTTGCACGCTGGCGTCGCGTGCGTCGCGCACGGTGGTGGCGGTTGGCGTCAATGGCAGCGCCAGCAGCGCCGTTGTTGAGTCGTCGACCAGGCCTGCCATTGAGGCCTGCGCGGCCGCCAGTGCGGCGTCGGCCTGCGCCAGGTTTTGCGCCTGCTGTTCGCGCGCCACGGCCAGCGCCTGGGCGCCGCCGCGCAGGGCCGCGCCGCTGGCGGCGAACTGGCGCTGCCAGCCGCTTTCCACGCCCGTGTAGTCCAGGCGCGTGGTGCGCGGGTCGATGCTGCTTCTCACCAGGCTGTGAAACTCGTCTTCGCGCACCATCGCCAGCACGGTTTCGGCTTCGTGCAGGCGGCGCTGGTCGAGCAGGCGGTCGGCCAGCTGGCCGTAGGCGGCGCGCTTTTGCCGCACAAAGCCCAGGCGCAGCGCCACCGGCAAGCCGGCGGTCGCCACGCGCGCCGTTTGCAGCGCATTGACGGCCTGCTTGCCGAGGAAAATCGCGGCGCCACCGGTTTCCAGCGCGCCCAGTTGCGCCGCGGCGCGCGCTTCAAGCAGCGTGTTGTCATTGGCCAGCGCGATCGCCAGCGCGCGCGCCGCCTGTTCACGGGCGGTGGCCAACTCGCCCGCGCGCGCCTGCAGGCCGGCCGCGTCCAGCAGGGCTTGCGCGTAAGCGGGGTGCGACAGGCCGCGCGTGGCGGCCAGGTGCCGCGCCATGTTCGAGGCCTCGTCGGCCAGCGCGTGCAGGCCGGCGGCATCGATCACTTCAGCGCGCGCCAGCAGATGCGCCTGGCGCACGGTGTCCAGCAATTCATTCGACGCGGGCGGCGTTTGCGCCAGGCGCGCTTCGAGCGCGCCCAGGATGGCGACGGCTTCTGCTTGCCGGCCCAGCGCGATCTGCGCCTGCGCCGCCAGCAGCAGCGCTTCGGCCTCGTCGCCGGGCAGCGCCTGGCTGCCGGACATGGCCAGCCGCGCCGCGTCCAGCGCCGCGTCCAGCGCACCCTGGTACTGGCCCAGCGCCAGCAGCGCGCTGCCCTGTGTCAGCTGGTGCAAGGCGCAAGCCGGGGCCGTGTCGCCCTGCACGCCGCGGCAATGGTGCAGCGCTTCGCCGGCCGCCACCTCGGCGCGCCCCAGCTGGTTGTCGGCCAGCGCCGCTTGCGCCACGTCCTGCCAGGCGTTGACGGTATGCGCATGGTGGTCGCCGAACAGCGCGCGGCGGATGCGCAGGCCGTCTTCGGCTTCCTGCAGCGCCTTGCCGCTTTCGCCCAGGCGCAGATGGATGCCGGCCAGGCGGCCCAGCGCCACGCTGGCCTGCATCGAATCAGGTCCGGTTCTGCGCACGGCGCTGGCCAGCGCGCGCTGGGCGAACGACAGCGCCTGCCGGTCGTTGCCGGCGAGGGTGTGCCAGTTGGCCAGGTCGTTGACGCTGGTCTGCGTCTCGGTGCTGTCTTCGCCGAACGCGCCCAGGCGGATGTCGTATGCGCGTTCCAGGTAATCGTGGGCTTCCTGCATGCGCCCCATGCGCAGCAACAGCACGCCGACGTCGCGCATGCCCCAGGCGTGGTCGGTGCTGTTCCTGCCCGAGGTGCGCTGCCAGGTATCCATCGCCTGCCGCGCATACGGCAGGCCGCGCGCGTATTCCCTGGTCTGCAGCGCCACGCCGGACAGATTCGACAGGCTGGTGCCATACGACACCGTATCCTTGCCGATCAATCGCGCTTTGGCCGCCAGCGCGATATCGCCCCACTGCCAGGCCAGTTCGAACCGGCTCCACTGGCGGTACAGATACATCAATTCGCTCGGGTAGTACATGCTTTCCCGGTCCGGGTCGCCGTCACCATCACCGATGCGCTGGCGGATGGCCCAGCCTTCGAGCAGCGCCTGTTCGCTGTCGGCGTAGCGGTTGAGCATCTGCAGGCTCTGGCCCAGGCCCAGCAGGCTGCTGGCCATGCCGGCCTGGTCGCCCGCCGCGCGGCAGGTATCGACGGCGCGCTGGAACAGCGGCAGCGACACGGCAGGCTGTTCGGCCGCATTCGCGTCGTTGGCCTGCGCCAGCCACGGCGCGATGGCGGCCCGGCAGCTTTCCGTTGCCATCGCGGTCATGGGGAAGGCCAGCAGCAACGCCAGCCACAGGCGCTTCATGGCGCCGACTTCCACGATACGCGCGCCAGCTGCGCCTGTTCCGGCGTGTCCGCTGGCGCCGGGCCTGGGCCACCGCGTGTGCTTGGCGGCAGCGCTTCCAGGATGGCGAAGCGGCGCGGCGGTGCGCCATTCACGGCCGGCGCGGCGACCAGTGCCAGCCACTCCACGCCATAGGCCGGGCCGCTGACGACAAAGCTGCGTTCAAAAACGCTGATGCCGTTGCCAATGGCCGGCGGCATGCGGTTGCTGTCGCCCGCCAGCGCCGGATAGATGGGGGTGGCGGCGCCGGTCAGCGGCAAATGCGCCAGGCCCAGGTCAACCGATCCCGCGCCACGGTTTTCCACGCTGATGCGGATGCGCGTGCCGGCCGGCAGCGTACCGAGGTCGCCATCGGCCAGCGGCAACTGGCGCGGCGCCTGGCCCGGCAAGGTCAGCTCGATGCGCGCGTCGAGCAGCGCTGGACTGTGCGTTGGCGGCAGCGCCAGCAAAGCGGTGATGCGTCCTTGCGGCGTGGCCGGCGCCGACGTGCGGCGCGCCCAGTTGGTGTCGGCCAGGGCTTGCTGGCTATCCGATGTCAGTCGCGCACTGTTCCAGCCCACCTCGCTGGCGCGCCAGCGCACGCCGCCTGCCTCGAACACGTCGCCGCTGCGCACGCCGTCGAGCAGGCCATGGGGCAGCTTCCAGCCGTTGTTGTCGCGCTGCACCGGCCATAAAGAGGCGGCGTTGGCGGCGTCGCCCGCCTGCCACAAGGACGCATCGAGCTTGCCCGCATACACGGGCGAAGGCCAGGCGGAGCGCGGCAGTTGATACGATTGCAGCGCGGCGCGGTACTGCGCGCTGGCGTTGCCGGCCCAGGCCGCATAGGTGGCTGGCTGCGCCTGCAGGCCGGCGATCACGGCGCGGGTAAACAGGCCCGCCGCCTGGCCGGGCGCGGTCACGCTGCGCGCTTCGGGCGTGCGCTGCTGGGCTTCGGCGGCAAAGAAGCCGACAAAACGGGGGCGGGGGCGGGCCGGCTCCGATCCCTGCTCGCCACCGGCGGACTGGCGCCAGCCGATCTCGCTGGCCGACAGGCCGCGCCAGCTCAAACCGTCATCGCTGCGGGTGCCGGCCGCCGCATGGCAGGTGTCGAACACGGCCACCACCTGCACCTGGCGCGCGGACAGCGCATCGATGGCGCGCCCCAGTTCGGCGCTGCCGATGCCGCCATCGAGCCGTTTTGAAGGGCCGAGGCGGCTGTCGCGCGTCAGCAGGCGGGTGCGCTGGCCTTGCGCCACGGCGCCGGGATAGCTTGGTGCCAGCACGCTGTGGCCGGACCAGTACAGCAGCAGCACGTCATCCTTGCCCAGGGTTTTTTCCAGCCGCGCCAGGTGCGCCAGGATGGCCGCGCGCGTCGGCGCGGTATCGGCCGCACCACCATCGGCCAGGCTGGCTATATGGCGCTCGGCGAAGCCTTGCTGGCGCAGCGCGGCGCGCATGGCGGCCACGTCGTTGACGGGTCCGGCCAGCCAGGCGGCGCGCGGCAGGGCCGGCAATTCGCCCACGCCGACCAGCAGCGCATGGCGCTCGCCGGCCAGCGCCGCGCCGCTGGCCAGGCAATGCAGTATCAGCCAGCACAGCCTGCGCTTCATGGATGGCGCAGTTCGATGGTGGCGATGATGGCGCCGTTCGCCTGCAGGCTGCGCAGCGCCGCCGGCGGGTCGGCTGCGTCGAGCAGGTAGCTGCCGTCGGCCAGCGGGCCGGCGACGATGCCCGCGCCGGCCTGTGTCAATCCGGCGTTCATTTGTTCGACTGTGGCGCCGGGCACGAAGCGCGCGCGCAGCGTTGCCGCGCTCTGCGCTTCCATGCCGGGCAGGCTGCGCCATTGCAGCTGGTCGGCGGCGGTATCGTGCGGCCGCCACAGCAGCCAGGCTTGCGCCACGCAGAGGCTGGCCAGCGCCGTCACCGTCCATGGCGCCAGGTATGGGAGAGCAGGGAAGGTCGGGAAGGAAGGCCAGCGCAGGCGGCGCCACCAGGCAAGCGGCCGCAGGCGCTGGTGCAGTTGCGCCAGGCCCGCGTCGGGATCCATCGCGGCCGCTTCGGCGTCGAGCGCCTCGCGCAGCATGGCCTGCAAGCGTTGATCTTCGGGGTCCAGGGGTTCAGTCATGCCGGGCCTTCCTGTACCAGCCAGCGCTCCAGGCACTGGCGCAAATTGAGGCGGCCATGGAACAAACGCGTCTTGACGGTGCCCGCCGGCGCCTGCTGGATGCGGGCGATATCGGCCACCGACAGGTCATCGATGGCCCACAGGGTCAGGCTTTCGCGCTGCATCGGATTGCGCAGCCGCCGCAGGCAGTCGAGGATGCCGTGGCGCCGCTGATGGCTTTCGTGCCGCGCCTGCGGCCCCGGGTCGTGTTCCTGTTCATCGAGCTGCGCCTGGTCGTAGCCATCGCGGTCGATCGAGTCTTCGCGCGCCTGGCGCTTGCCGTGGCGGCGGATCTGGTCGATCGCCTTGTTGCGCGCCAGGGTCAGCAGCCAGGTGCCGAAGGCGACCCGGCCGTCGTAGCGCATCGGTGCGCGCCACACATCGTGAAACACGTCCACGGTAACTTCGTCGGCGATCGCATGCGCATCGAGCCCGCAGCCGGCCAGCTGCAGCCGCGCAAACACGCGCACGCGCGGCGACCAGGCGCGGTATAGCGCATCGAGCGCGCGCTGGTCGCCCGCCGCCATGGCGGCAAGCAGTTCGGCGGGATTGACGGGCAATGCGCTCATGGAGTGGAAAGAAGTGTGTGCGGGGCAGGCAGGCCGCTGGCGATTATATAGCACTGAGGAAACATTGCCGGAACAGTTGTCGCGGTATTGCCGGTGCGCCGCGCTCAAAAAAATCTGCAAAAAGATTGAACCGGATAGTGGCGGCCAGCGAACAAGGCAGTGAAGGGTCGCATGCGTGGCCCCGTCACCGCAAGGGAGGTTCGATCATGAGACAGCAGGGCACGATGTTACAAGATGGCGGCGCCATGCAGCGCCTGACACCCGCCGAGCGGGCGGTGGCCGCCATGGCCATGCACGGCACACCCTACAAGACGATCGCCCGCACGCTCGACAAATCACCGGCCACGGTGCGCAATCAGCTGCACATGATTTACCAGAAGCTGGGCGTGAGCAACCGCACGGCGCTGTCCGGCGCCTTGCGGTGCAATCCATAAAGAAATTGTCATCTTAAAATTTTCCTCATGGCGTGGCCGTGTGCTGCGCTTGTTTTACTTATCCATAGAAAGGTTTTTCATGTTTACACGTCTGACACAATCGGCTCTGGTGGCCACCGTCGCGCTGCTGGCAGCTTGCACCACCGTCACCTCCAACAACATCCGCGAAGTGAGCGAGCAGAATGTCAAAAGCTGCCGTTTCCTGGGCAATGTCAATGGCGCCGACGCCATCTTCGTGGGCCTGAGCTCGTCCATCGGCAGCAAGAACGCCAAGGCCAAGGCCATCAACGCCGCCGTCGCGCTGAAGGCCACCGATGTGGTCTGGTCGCAACAGGGCACCAGCATGACCAATGAGTGGATCGGCAAGGCGTACGCCTGCCGTTGATGCGGGCCGGGCAAGGTCAAATATTTGGCTCTGTCACCGGAAAAGGTGGGAACGCTCTGGAATTGCTGAGGTCTAACTCATCAGTGATTTCCTTCCAGGAGCCGATCATGCATGCAGTCCAGTGGCAGGCATTCGTCCAGCAATTCACGCAATTGTCGCAATACCAGCGCCTGGCCGGCATTGATCTATTGCGCAACGCCGCGTCGCAGGATGTCGCCGTTACCTTGATCGAGCAGACGGCGCAAGCCGGTTTGCATTGCCCATCCTGCAAGTCGACGCATTTCCACCGGCATGGCCAGGCACATGGCCTGCAACGCTACCGATGCGTGCCCTGTGGCAGAACGTTCAATGCCTTGACGGGTACGCCGCTGGCGCATCTGCACCATAAAACACAGTGGCTGGCCTATGCCGGCTGCCTGCTCAACTCGTTTTCAGTGCGCAAGGCAGCCGAGCAAGTGCATATCCATCGCAACACCAGTTTTCGCTGGCGCCATCGCTTCCTGGCGCTGGCCAAGACCGACCGGCCACGTTGCCTGCACGGCATCGCAGAGGCCGACGAGATGTATGTGCTGGAGTCGCAAAAAGGCTCAAAACACATGACGCGGCCGGCGCGCAAGCGTGGCGGCCGCGCCAGCCAGCGCGGTATTTCAAATGAACAAGTTTGCGTGCTGGTGGCGCGTGACCGCACCGGGCAAACCGTCGATTTCGTTACCGGCAGAGGCGTGCTGACCAAGGCGAAGCTGCACGCTTGCCTGCCGCCAGTGATCGACCGCGACATCCTGCTGGTCAGCGATGGCCATCCGGCCTATCCCGTGTTTGCAAAAGAGCTCGGCATCCTGCATGCCGCCGTCAATTTACGGGCCGGCATCCGCGTGCGGGGTACGGTCCATGTGCAGAACGTGAACGCCTATCACAGCCGCTTGCGCGAATGGCTGCGCGCCTTCCACGGCGTGGCGACGCGCTACCTGCCCAACTACCTGGGCTGGCGCTGGATACTCGACGCGCGGAGAATATTGTCGCCGGAAAGCTTGCTCAGGGCCACCTTGGGCACATTCCCACATTTGACGGTGACATAGCCAAATATTTTCGTCACTGGGGCAAAAATCGCGTTTTTCAAGGCCTTGAAGGGCGCTTGATCGTCCTTAGATTGGGTAGCAAGCGGATGCTCATCGTGAGGTCCGCCCCTCTTATCGCTTAACTTGAAAAGGATATTTATCATGCGTACATTTGACCTTGCTCCCCTGTATCGTTCCGCCATCGGCTTCGACCGCCTGGCCCAGTTGCTCAACGAACAGCGCGCCGATGCGCAGCCGAGCTACCCTCCGTACAACATCGAACTGGTGTCGGAAGACAAATACCGCATCGTGATGGCGCTGGCCGGCTTCTCGCGCGCCGAGATCGACATCATCACCGAACGCGACTCGCTGCATGTCACGGGCCGCAAGCAGAAAGATGGCGTCGAGCGCACCTTCTTGCACCGTGGTATCGCCGCCCGCGATTTCGAACAGCGTTTCCAGCTGGCCAACCATGTGAAGGTCACCGGCGCCACGTTTGAAAACGGCATGCTGACCATCGAACTGGTACGTGAAGTGCCGGAGGCGCTGAAACCGCGCAAGATCGAGATCGGCGCCGGCAGCGGCGAAGTGGTCGGCGACAATGTCAGCGCACTGGAACAGCGCCAGGCCGCCTGAGCCTTCAGCTGAACCCTGGCCTGACAGGGCGGAAGGATTCCCCATCCTTCTGATGCAGTAAAATACTGGCCGGTTGATCCGGCCAGTGTCACGTCCAGGCCTTCTGGAAAGACTGAATTAGACGATGCTTAAACGACTGAAAAATGACTGAGCACCTGTTTCTCAATGGAAAAATGTTAAGCAGCGCCTAAGTCTGGTGGCCCACTATTGCATACATCAAAGTCTCATTGAATGAGGAGCAATCCATGGAACGCCAAGAACACAAATCGACCAGCCCATCGCTGAACATCAAACGCACCGTAGCCGCGCTGGCCGCGATTGGTGTGCTCGGTGCCGGTGGCGCGATGGTGGTACATCAGAACAATGCCGGCGCGAATGGCGCGGCTGCCCCGGTGGCCGCCGCTGTCGCGCCCGCCGCAGCCACGGCGGCGCCTGGCCCGCTGGTGGCCTTGCCCGACTTCAGCCAGATCGCCGCGCGCAACAGCCCGGCCGTCGTCAATATCAGCGTCACCGGCAGCACCAAGGTGGCGCTCGATACCTCCGGCCAGGCCGGCGCCGACGATTTCGGCAACGACCCCTTCCTTGAATTCTTCCGCCGCTTCCAGGGCCCGCAAGGCGGCCAGCGGGGCGGGCGCGACGTGCCGACCCACGGCCTCGGTTCCGGCTTTATCGTCAGCCCGGACGGCGTCATCATGACCAATGCCCACGTGGTGCGCGATGCGCGCGAAGTGACCGTCAAGCTGAACGACCGCCGCGAGTTCCGCGCCAAGGTATTGGGTTCCGATCCGAAGACCGATATCGCGGTGCTGAAAATCGACGCCAGCAACCTGCCAGTGGTGCCGCTGGGCCATTCTAACGACCTGAAAGTGGGCGAATGGGTGCTGGCCATCGGCTCGCCATACGGCTTTGACAGCACGGTGACGGCCGGCGTGGTCAGCGCCAAGGGCAGGTCGCTGCCCGACGACAGCAACGTGCCGTTTATTCAGACCGACGTGGCCGTCAACCCCGGCAACTCGGGCGGCCCGCTGTTCAATACGCGCGGCGAAGTGGTCGGCATCAATTCGCAGATCTACAGCCAGACGGGTGGCTTCCAGGGCCTGTCGTTCGCGATCCCGATCGACCTGGCCGGCCGCATCAAGGACCAGATCGTCGCCACCGGCAAGGCCAGCCACGCCAAGCTGGGCGTGACGGTGCAGGAAGTAAACCAGGGCTTTGCCGATTCCTTCAAGCTGGCCACGCCTGAAGGCGCGCTGGTGGCGAATGTCGAGCGCGGCAGCCCGGCCGACAAGGCGGGCCTGAAATCGGGCGACGTGATCCGCAAGATGAATGGCGAACGCATTATCGCCTCGGGCGACTTGCCGGCCATGGTGGGGATCGCCATGCCGGGCGACAAGATCAACATGGATGTCTGGCGCGATGGCAAGATTGTCACCTTGACCGCCACCCTGGGCAATGCCGCCGACAAGGTGGCCGAAGCGGCGCCCGAGCATGGCGCGGCCGGCAAGGTGAAACTGGGCCTGGCGCTGCGTCCGTTACAATCGGATGAAAAACGGGAAGCGGGCATCAGCGCCGGCCTGCTGGTGGAAGACGCGGGCGGCGCCGCCGCCAATGCCGGGGTGCAGCCGGGCGACGTGTTATTGTCGGTCAACGGCCGCCCCGTCAACACCGTCGAGCAAGTACGCGACGTGGTCGACAAATCGGCCAAGTCGGTGGCCTTGCTGATACAGCGTGGACCGGACAAGATTTTTATACCCGTGCGTTTAGGTTAATTCATTAGTACCGGGGTCAGACGGGGACGCCGAGTCCCGCCGGGTCTGACCCCAGCCTTCTGCTGTGGGGCTAATACATAAAAAAAGGAGCAGCCATGCGGCTATTGCTGGTAGAAGACGACACAATGATCGGCGAAGTGGTGCTGGACCTGCTGCGCGCCGAGCACTACGCGGTGGACTGGGTCAAGGATGGCGACATGGCCGACACGGCCCTGCAGACGCAAACCTATGACCTGGTGCTGCTGGACCTGGGCCTGCCGCGCAAGGATGGCCTGGAAGTGCTGCGCTCGATGCGCTTGCGCAAGCTCGACACTCCCGTGCTGGTGGCCACCGCGCGCGACGCCATCGAGCAGCGTATCGCCGGCCTGGACGCCGGCGCCGACGATTATGTATTGAAACCGTACGACCTCGACGAACTGCTGGCCCGCATCCGCGCCTTGCTGCGGCGCGCTTCGGGCCGGCCGGAACCGGTGTTCGAACACCAGGGCGTGTCGATCAATCCGTTGACGCGCGAAGTGATCGCCGAAGGCCATCCGGTCAACCTGTCGGCGCGCGAATGGGCGGTGCTGGAAGCCCTGATCGCGCGGCCTGGTATCGTGCTGTCGCGCGCCCAGCTGGAAGAAAAGCTGTACAGCTGGAAGGATGAAGTCAACAGCAATGCCGTCGAGGTGTATATCCACGGCCTGCGCAAGAAGCTGGGCAGCGAATTGATCCAGAACGTGCGCGGACTCGGCTACATGGTGCCCAAGGCATGAGAATGAAGGTGAAGGTGACCGTGACGCACTCGCTGCGCGGCCGCTTGCTGTGGTTCCTGCTGGCCGCCATCATCATGGCGGCGCTGGCGCAGGCCTCGATCGCCTACCGCAGCGCGCTGTACGACGCCGACCAGATCTTCGACTACCACATGCAGCAGATGGCGCTGTCGCTGCGTTCGGGCGCACCGCTGGCCAACCACGCCGAAGCCTTGCCGGCCGATCCGGCCAATAACGACATGGTGGTGCAGGTCTGGACCCCGGACGGGGTGCAGGTGTTCCGTTCGATCACGCGCGCCGAACTGCCGCAGCGCGCCGTGCTGGGTTTTTCGAACGTCAAGGCGAACGGCACCACCTACCGCATCTTCTCCGTGCAGACCAGTTCCCAGACCGTGCAGATCGCGCAGGACATGGCGGTGAGGAAACGCATGGCAGGCAGCCTGGCGCTGCGCACGGTGGGCCCGATCGCGCTGATGGCGCCAATATTGATGCTGGTGGTGTGGTGGGTGGTCAGCGGTTCGCTGGCCCCGGTCTCGCGCGTGCGCAAGCAGGTGGCGGCGCGCCAGGCCGACGATTTGTCGCCGGTGTCGGAGTCCGGCTTGCCTGACGAAGTGCGCCCGCTGGTGCATGAACTGAACCTGCTGTTCGACCGCGTGAAAACCGCCTTCGACGCGCAGCAGCATTTTGTCGCCGACGCCGCGCATGAACTGCGCACGCCGCTGGCGGCCCTGAAACTGCAGGTGCTGAGCCTGGAGCGGGCCGAGTCGGAAGACAAGCGCAGCCTGGCCATTTCGCGCGTCAGCGCCGGCATCGAACGGGCCACGCGGCTGGTCGAGCAATTGCTGGTGCTGGCGCGCCAGGAAGCGAGTGCCGCCAGCGGCGACCAGCTGCAACTGGTCGACCTGAACGATGTCGTCAAGCGCGCGCTGGGCGACATGGCCGGCGTGGCGCAGGCGCGCAAGATCGACCTGGGCCTGCACCATATGGACCCGGCCAGCGCCGCCGGCCAGGCCGATGCCCTGAACATCCTGTTGCGGAATCTGGTCGACAACGCCATCAAGTACACGCCGCAAGGCGGCAGGGTCGATATCGACCTGCGCTCGACCCCGGTCGGCGTGACCCTGTCGGTGGAAGACAGCGGCCCCGGCATCCCCGAGGAAGAACGCGAACGCGTCTTCAGCCGCTTCTACCGCGTGCCCGGCACCGACGCCAATGGCAGCGGCCTGGGGCTGGCCATCATCAAGGCGATCGCCGAGCGCCACGGCGCGCGCCTGGTGCTGGACAGTTCCGAACGGCTGGGCGGCCTGTGCGTTCGGGTGGAGTTTCCGCTGCCGCTGAAAAAATAGCGATTTGCTACGAATCTTTGGCATGCTGCATTGACGTGCGCGGCGCAGGCCTATATTGTCTGCGCAATAAGTACATTAATGAACGGAGCGCAGCATGCAGAAGATCGGTTTTTCAGGCACCCTCGACCCCATCACCAATGGCCATATGTGGGTGATCGGCGAAGCGCGATCGCTGGCCGACGAGGTGATCGTGTTCCTGTCGCAAAACCCGGCCAAGAAGCCGCAGTTCCCGGCCGAAGACCGCAAGCGCATCATCGAGCAGAGCGCGCGCGAGTGCGGCTGGGACAATGTGCAGGTGGTGATCGTCAAGGGTGACTACACGGCGCGGGCGGCGAAAAAGCACGGCTGCGACTACCTGATCCGCGGCATCCGCACCACCGCCGATTTCGACTATGAAAACCTGATCCAGCAAACCAATGTCGATGTGCTGCAGGGCGCAAAAACCATCTTCGTGATGCCGCCGCGCGACCTCGGTTCCGTCAGCTCCAGCTTCGTCAAGGCGCTGGAAGGCCCGGTCGGCTGGAACTGGACCATGAAAAAATTCGTCCCCGGCCCCGCCTACCATGCGTGGATACTCGACTGCCTGCGCAAGGAATGGGAAGCGCTGTGGCAGTATGCGTCCGCTTCGCTTGAGCAGATCGCGCTGCTCGATCACTGGTTCGCCCACCTGACAGGGCCTGAAGCCTACGGCGGCGCCGACCGCCATTATCACAACCTGGACCACCTGGTGCACGGCTTGTCCGAGATCCGCGTCTGGGCCGACAACACCTACGCCGCGCCACGCGACAGCGCGCTGGTGAAAAAAGCTTTCTGGTTCCACGACGCCGTCTACAGCCACGACGAAGACGCCCTGTATTCCAGCGAGGAGGCCAGCGCCCAGTTATGGCTGGGCAGCGGCCTGGATGCCGATGACAATGCCGAAGTCGCCCAGCTGATACGCGCCACCGACCACTTCCAGGGCCCGGCGATCGCGCACGTGCTGAAGGATGTGATGCTGAGCGCCGACCTGGCCATCCTGGGCCAGGACGAAGAGGTTTATCAGGCCTACACGCAAGCCATCGCCCGCGAATACGCGCATGTCGAGCCGGCGCATTTCAATACGCAACGGGGACTGGCCCTGCAGCACCTGAGCGCCAAGGCGCAGGCCGGGCAGCTGTTTGGCGATGCGTATTTTTCCAACCAGTACAACCAGCGGGCGATCGAGAACATGCAGCGCGAGATTGCGTCGCTGGCGGTGGCATGAGCCTGGCGTCGACAATGACAGCGCCATCAGCCGATGTGACGATTACCTTGACCACGGATGAGGCACTGGTGCTGTTCGCATTCCTGCAGCGCTTCAGTAACACTGACACCTTGTCGATCGAAGATGGGGCCGAGCAGCGGGCACTGTGGAATTTGTGCTGCATCTTCGAAAAGCAGGTGTCTTTCCCATCCGATACCGGCTACCCGGACATGCTGGAAGCGGCAAGGCTTCGGCTCAGGGATGAGTGAATTCGCCGTGCTGCGCACGAGGCTATTTCAAGCCGATCGCTGCCTGTCCATGCCAGCCTGATGAAGATGAGTACATGAAGAATATCCAGGTTTTCGATGGGGCTGTTAATGCGGTCTACGACATCTTCGCTGCGACCGATGAGGAGTTTGCGCTGATCTTTGCTCCTGGTACGGATGTCGCATTCATTGATGAGGTGTACCAGCGGCATTCCGGCGAAATCCTGTCCGCTGCTTTCACGGCGATATGGCAACGCCGATTGCCGAAGCGGCAGGCAATGGGGATACATGGAATGCTCTTTTACGATAGCGAACACAAGAAACCGTATTACCCTACTCGCCGCGATGAAGAAGCTGCCAATCCGTACGGATCAAGGTTGCGATAAGAAGCTACGTCATGCTGCAATACGTTAAAGTAGCAAGCAGCCAGGCACAGCCAATGGGGGCCAGACATGCTGGCAAGAGGGGATATGGAGACAGGAATCAGCTTTCTCAGGATGTGGGCCGATGAGGATATGGTGGAGCTGCGTATCGAGGCCAACGATGGCGCTTCAGCCTTCGGCATCAACGTGTATGCGGGACACCAGCGCTTGAAGGACGCCGCCGCGGGATTGGACCGTTTCAAGGATCATGTCCACGGCGGCATTCATGACCTGCGATTCGGAGAATTCGGCCCTGAATATGCATCGGGTGCCTTTCATGCCCGCCTGCAGTTTCAGGAGATGGGGAAGTTGTACATCACCATTGCCGCCCAGTCCGAATATTTTGACTTCGGTAAAAAGCATGTCGCCACCGAAAGCACCTTCTACATGATGACCGAGCCGGCGCTGCTCGACGATTTTATCCGCGCACTGAAAGCCTTGAGCGATGGCCATGTCGACAAGGCCAGCTTGGGTGCATGGTCAATTTTTTGAGGCCAGCCATCCTTATTCGTTTGCAATGACGCTACTCGTCAAAAAAGACCCCGGCGTACAGCCTGAGCAACTGATCGTCTGGCGGCTTGCCGCTGGCTATCTCATCAGCCACCAGCGGCACAAGGGCATGGGCTGGTGGCATTTGTCAGGCGCGGCACTCACGATTTGGTTGTCACGCCATTGGACGCAGGAGGAAATTCTGTCTGCCGCTGTCGCTGCGTTAAAGTACCAGGAGCAAGCTTCATGACGAGGAACAGGATAAAAACCATGCGCTTGCCATCCCGCTTGCTGCCACCCCGCCATAGCGAAAGTATGGGACATGCCGCAGTGTTATTCTTGACGATCCTGGTAGTGGGATTCGGATACTTTCTCTATTCGGCATCGACGTTTGCCCGGTGCATGATCGCGATAGCATGCTGCGCCGTCTGGTGCCATGGCGCAGCCGTGACCAGGCGAGAAAAGCGCCGCTACGAAGCGCTGGCAAGGTCGCGTCAAGGCGTATCGATCTGCGAGTTTGCCCGCAGCTTTGATACGCGCCAGACGGATACCTGGATCATACGTGCGACCTACCAGGAACTCCAGCAATGGCTGCAGCCGTACGTGGCCGCCTTTCCCGTGTGCGCCTCGGACAGGCTGTCTGCGGACTTTCACCTTGAGGCGGACGAGCTGGATGATTTGTTGCAGGATATCGCGGCCAGGTCAGGGCGTTCCCTGGAGAAAACGGAAGACAATCCCTGGTATGGCAGCGTGCATACCGTGAAGGACCTGGTCGCCTTCATCAATGCACAAGCTGCGACAAGCCGCCGCCAGGCATCGGCAGTGCCTCAATAAGGACGATTCCGATGACCATCCATTCCGCGCAATTGGCTGGGCGCATCATGAAGGTGAATCATGCGGGCGAGCACGGCGCCATCAGTATTTACACGGGCCAGATTTCCATGGCTGGTCTGGACGTGGTTGCTTGCAGGGTGTCGTCACGCAACCACCCTGCACCTGTCATGTCTAGAACTCTTCCCAGTCCCCCCCGGCAGCGGCTGCCTTGCGTGCTTTTGCCTTTGACAAGGGCATGACATTCGACACGGGCGCGCGTTTTGCGGGCAATGCGCGTGCCGGCGCTTTGGCCACGGCGCTCACCTTGCCGGCATGGCTCAGCGTTGGCCGCGCGGTGGGGCGTGCGCCGTCTGCGGGTATCTGGAAGACACTCACGGTGAGGACCAGATTGTCGGCTTGAACACGCAGTGATTCAGCCGCTGCGGCCGCTTCTTCGACCAGCGAGGCGTTTTGCTGCGTGACATTGTCCATCGCGCTGACGGCATGGTTGATCTGTTCGATACCGGTTGACTGCTCCTGGCTTGCGCTGACGATCTCGGCGATCACATCGGTGACCCGCGTCACGCTGCTGACCACCTCCGACATGGTGGCGCCCGCTTCGTTGGCGAATTTGGTGCCCAGGCCGACCCGTTCCACCGAATTGTCGATCAATACCTTGATTTCCTTGGCCGCAGTGGCGCTGCGATGGGCAAGGCTGCGGACCTCGGAAGCGACCACCGCAAATCCACGTCCCTGCTCACCGGCCCTGGCCGCTTCCACCGCCGCATTGAGCGCGAGTATATTGGTTTGAAAGGCGATGCCATCGATGACACCGATGATGTCGACGATCTGGCGCGACGCTTCGCTGATCGATTCCATCGTGCCCACCACCTGGGAAACCACGGCGCCGCCCTTGGTCGCGACATCGGATGCCGTAATGGCCAGGACGTTGGCCTGGCGCGCATTCTCGGCATTTTGCTTGACGGTCGACGTCAATTCTTCCATCGAAGAAGCGGTTTCTTCCAGTGCGCTGGCCTGTTGCTCGGTCCTGTTCGACAAATCGTTATTGCCCGAGGAAATTTCCGCTGCGGCGGTGGACACCAGTTCCGAGTCCTGGCGAACCGACGAGACGACCTGCACCAGCGACGACTGCATGCGCTGCACCGCCGCCAGCACACTGCCGCTGTCGCCGGGCCTGACATGCAACTCGCCGGTCAGGTCGCCGCTGGCCACCCTGGTCACGGCGTCACACAAGGCGACCGGTTCCGCGCCCAATGCATTGAGGAGGCGCTTCGAGATCAGGATGCCGGCTGCAATCGCCAGTGCGGTGGCGAGCATGCTGAGCAGGATCAGCTGGTTCCTGGCGGCCGCAAACTTGTCTTCCGCTGCCTTGATCAGTTCCAGCGAGTGTTGCGTCGTGTATTGCGCGTATTCATTGGAGGCGGCGACCAGGGCCGCCAGCAAGGGGCGGCACTCCTGGTTGATCTTGAGGGTCGCTTCCTCTTTCTTTTCTTGCAGGGCAAGATCCACAATCGCCAGCGCCACGGGAGAATACTGTTTTTCGATGCTCTCGATCTTGGTGATCATGCGCCGGGCATCTTCCGACACCGACGCATCGCTGGCAAGCTCCTTCAGCTTGCGCAAATTGGTCACCACATCTTCCTGGGCCTGGAAGACAGTTTTCTTCTCCGTATCACGGTCCGCCGGCGTGGTCACGAGGACCAGATTCCTGGCCGCCACGGCGCGCATCCCGACCGCCTCTCGCACGACATGGGCCGCTTCGGAACGTGCGCGCACCCCATGCACATAGTTTTCAAAGGTGGCTGACTGACGCGACATGCTGATGATGGCAATAATGGCTATCCCTGCCAGCAACAAGGTGATGCCGCCGAAGGCGAGTGCCAGCTGGGTACGTACGGATAAGTTTTTCATAACATTCCCTTGGGAATTATTTACATGTGATCCTTATCCGTCGTGATATGAGGACGTCAGGGATGCACGAGATGGAAGTCGACAGGCGTGATGGACTATCGATCAAGTCAGGCAATGCCACGTTGAAGGTGGGGCCGAGCAAAATGGTGCGCGATCGTGGGCACGGGGCTGGGTGCTGGAATAGCGAAATAAATTGTTCAGTTATTTCGTTTTGTTATTTTTATTGGCTGAATTGAGTTTCTCACTAAAAATTACAAAAAGCAATGTGAGCATGACTTCGTTGTGAGCGGGCAACTTGAAATGCATGCCATGCTGATGATGGCGCCAACAAAAAAGCGGCTGCCCATCCCTGGCGCAGCCGCTGTTTTTTTACGACATGAGTGCTACATCAGAACTTCACCCACAAGCGTCCAAAGTACGATGCGCCATTCAGGCCGAACTGCACGCTGTCGTATTTGAAACCGTTGTCGGTTTCGTCGGCATTCTGCGTGGTCGGCTTGACGTTGAAGATGTTGTTGCCGCCGAAGGTCAGCTTGGCGTTCTTGGTGACGCTGTAGGTAAAACTCAGGTCGGCCGAAGTCTTGGCCTTGTAGCGTGCGTTCGGTACGCCTTCGGCGGTGCCGCTGAAGGTGCCCAGGGTTTGCGGGCCGAAGTGGATCACGCGCAGGTTCGATTCCAGCTTGCCGGTCAGGTAATCGAAGCCCAGGGTGGCTTTCGAGCGGGGGCCGCCTTGCTCGATGAACAGGCGTTCGCGTTCGGACAGCAGCACGTCTTCGAAGCCGCTCAAGGAGGCGGGCGTCTTGACTTTCGTTACTTCGGTCTTGCTCAGGTTCAGCGCCAGGAAGGTGGTCAGGCGGTTGCTGAACAGCTCACCCTTGTGCGAAGCGGTCAGGTCCAGGCCGCGCGTACGGGTGTCGATCGAGTTGACGAAGAATTGCGCTTCGCCCACGCCCAGCAGCGACAGGCGCGCGGCCAGGTCCGGGTAGTTGTCGGCGTTGAAGCGGCCCGACAGCACGATGCGGTCCTTGATCTTGATGTTGTACAGGTCGGCCGTGACGGAGATGGCCTGGGTCGGCGTCCAGGTGGTGCCGAGCGTAAAGCTGGTGGATTTTTCTTCCTTCAGTTTCGGGATGCCGGCCGCGTTGGCGACCGCGCCGCCATTCGGTGCCAGCACCACGTCGGTCGGCACGCCACCGATAAAGTCGGTGAAGGTCGACGAGAAATACACTTGCTGCAACGATGGTGCACGGAAACCGGTGCTGGCCGAGCCGCGCAGCAGCACTGTCGGCGCCGCCTTGTAGCTGGCGGCCAGCTTGCCGGTGACGGTGGAGCCGAAGTCGCTGAATTTTTCATAGCGCACGGCGCCCTGGGTTTTCAGGCGCTCCGTGATGTCCAGTTCCACGTCGCCATAGGCGGCGATGCTGTGGCGCTTGGCCTTGGTGGCGTCGCTTGGCTGGAAGCCGGGAAAGCCCTGGCTGCCCGCATTGCCGCCTACGCCCACGCCGTCGGCGTCGCTGTAGGAACCCGGTTCGCCGGCGATGATCTTGTATTCCTCGCTGCGGTATTCGGCGCCGAAGGCGACATTCATGCCGCGCAGCACGGTGTCGTAGTAGCGGCTGAAGTCGGCATTGGTGGTCAGTTGCTGGAACGAAAAGCCGCCCGCGTCATAACGGCTGGCGCTGACGCCCTTGCCGCCGTTCAGCAAATCGAGGTTGGCGATCGACGCGTTCAGGGTGTTGCTGATGTCGTAGCGCATCTTGTTGTAGCCATAGGTCTGCGAGAAATCCGCATTCCAGTCACCGATCTGGCCACGGTGGCCGATGGTGGCGTACTGGTCGTCGATCTTGCCGTTAATAAAGGGCACGAAACCATTCGGATACATGGCGGCCGAATTACGCGATGGAATATCGTCGCTGCCGATGCCGCCGCGGCCAAACGCGGCGCTCGAGGCGTCGCGCGTCTGCGCGCCGGCCGTGAAGTACAGCTTGCTGGTGCCACTGGTGGCGTAATCGCCATTCACGTACAAAGTCTTGTTTTCCGACTTGGTGTCGCCGATGATGCGCATGCTGTCCGAGTCGGCGCGGTTCGAGCGGCCACGGTCCAGGTATTCGCCGGTAATCGCAATCGTGCCCTTGTCGCCCAGCGCCATGCCGCAGTAGGCCGAGGTCATGTAGTTCTTGCCGTCGCCTTCCGAATACTGGCTGTAGCCGGCCACCGCTTCGCAGCCCAGGCTTTTCTTCAGTTCGATATCGATCACGCCGGCAATCGCGTCCGAGCCGTACTGGGCGGCGGCGCCGTCGCGCAGCACCTGCACGTTCTTGATCGCCAGCAGCGGAATCGCATTCATGTCGGTGCCGGTGTTGCCGCGGTTGCGCGCGCCGAACAGGTTGACCAGCGCCGTCGTGTGGCGGCGCTTGCCGTTCACCAGCACCAGGGTCTGGTCGGAACCCAGGCCGCGTAGGGCGGCCGAATCGACCAGGTCGGCGCCGTCGGCACCGGTCTGGCGGGTGGAGTTGAATGAAGGGGAGATATATTGCAGCGACTGCGCCAGGTCGAACTGGCCGCCCTGTTCGGCGACCTTGGTCATGGGAATGATATCGACCGGCACCATGGTGTCAGTGGCGGAACTGGCGGTGACGCGGCGCGAGCCGACCACGCTGACCGTTTGCACGGCGTCGGCCGCGCTGGCGGTGTCGCCGGTTTGCGCCATGGCGGGCGCGGCGAAGACGCCGAGAACGCCGAGGGCGGCGCTGCCATACAGGCTGATCAGAACGGCTTTACGCAAGGTGGTCAGGGTCGGCACGCGGGTATCTCCAAGTGATTTTGTCACTTGATTCTAGTGCCACTTTTTAACTATCTGCCAGCAATACCGTATTTTCTTATTACAAATAAAGCGTAACTGTTGTTTCCTGGTACGCGGCGGTTTTGTTGCCTCTTTGTCTGCATTGCCTTGGTGCATCATGCCCCGTTCAGGTGCTGCTTTGCACCATTCCGCCCACCCAAATCTCACCTTCGGCGTACTCGACCCGGATCAGACAAGGCTGATCGGTGACATGGCCTTGCGACAGGCTCAGCGACTGTTGCAAGTGATGTGCCAGCGCCCCGGCCGCCACACCCGTGGCGCTGTCTTCCATGGCCGGGTCCAGGTGGTTGAAGTTGCGCCCTTCATACTGGCCATCGCCGAGCTTGCAATACACATAGCAGCCATTCACGCCATGCAGGCGGCCCCAGTCGGCGATCAGTTCCAGATTCGGCCGCAGCGCCCGCAAGGTGGTGCTGTCCGCCACTTCCAGCAGCAGCTTGGGGCTGCCGATGGAGGCGATCACGGGCGGCGACAGCAAGTGCATATGCTGGCCCATCAGTTCGGATGCCAGATACCGTTCTATTTCGACAGAAGGCGCTGCCTGCGGCGCCAGGCCGACAAACAGGTCGGCACCGCGCCGCGCCAGCATCAGCGATTGCCCGCGCATGGCCGTCCGCACCGTACAGCTTGCCGGCGCTCCCGGCGCCGCCAGCAGCACATGTGCGGCGGCCAGGGTGGCGTGCAGGCACAGCGGGCTGCGCGTGTGCGGATAAAAATAGTCGAGCACGATGGCGCCGTCGGGCTGGCGGTCGATAAAGACGCAGGCGCTGACTTGGCGTTCACGCGCAAACTGCTGCCGTTCAGTCTCCGTGCCGGCATCGTGCTCGACGACCAGCGCCGGGTTGCCGCCGCCGGGGGCGGCGCCGAAACATTTCAGGAGATGGATGGTGATGACGATGCCGATATAAGTTATGCCGAAGGGAAAGCACAAGCATAACCGAAGGCCGGCCGCTCACGTGATTGCTGTCTCGACGTTGCCACGCGCGATGGCGAACGCCACGCGCAGCACGTCCGGGTCGCCGATATGGTTTGACAGCAGCAGGATCAACTGGGCATTGAGCATTCTGCTCTGCTCGTCGCTGAGGTCCTGATGCGTGTCGACCAGCATCTCGTAGTAGGCATCGGGGTCGGCCAGGTTCGGTTCAACATTCAAATACTGTTTCATGCGAGCTCCATCTGGTCTCGGGTCGGTGTGGCGTTGGTCGCCAGCCCCTGGTGGCCGCAGGCGCGCGCCACCGCCGCGCGTACCGCATGCGCATCGAAGCTGCGCCAGCGTGCGCAGACGTGCTGGTCGGGGCGCAGCAGATAGAAGCTGCCGGGGGCGGCATCGTAGCGCGCCGCCGCCAGGCCTGCGCTGTCTTCGAACATGCCCGCCTGCGCCTGTCCCGCCGCCGCGACCACCAGCAGCCGCACGGGAATGGCCTCGTTTGACAGCGCCAGCGCCTCGGCGATGGCCTGGCCATCGTGCTCGGTACCGGCAAAATAGATGCCGGCAAACGCGTTGCCGGTATGGCGCAGCAGCCAGTCGGCGTGTCCCTCGAAGACCAGCGGTGCATCCAAGGCCGGTGAGCCTGGCCGCAAGCCTTGCCGGAAGACATCCGCATCCGCGGTGTTCAGCGGCGATTGCGCATACACCGACGGCATCGACAGCCGGCCACTATTGACCAGCTTGCGTGCGAACGGTTGTTCCTTGGCCAGTTGCAGCACCGCGTCGCGAAACAAGCGGCTGGCCGCGCTCTTGGGCGTGATGAAGTCGGTGGCGCGCGTCGAGTTCAGGATATTTTCGTCAGCGGCGTATTCGCGTTCCTGGCAGTAGCTGTCGAGCAGGGCGTCCGGCGCCTTGTTTTCGACCACCAGGCGCAGCTTCCAGGCCAGGTTGTCGGCGTCCTGCACGCCGCTGTTGGCGCCACGCGCGCCGAACGGCGATACGCCATGCGCCGAATCGCCGGCAAACAGCACGCGGCCATGGCGGAAACTGTCCATGCGCAGGCAGCAGAAGGTGTAGATGCTGACCCACTCGAGTTCGAACCGCGCTTCCTTGCCGAGCAAGGCCTCGATCCGCGGGATGACGCGTTCCGGCGCCTTTTCGGCCACCGGGTCGGCGTCCCAGCCCAGCTGGAAGTCGATGCGCCAGATATTGTCCGGCTGCCGGTGCAGCAGCACCGACTGGCCGGGGTGGAACGGCGGATCGAACCAGAACCAGCGCTCGGCGGGAAAGTCGGCCGTCATTTTCACGTCGGCAATCAGGAAACGGTCGCGAAAGACCCGGCCTTTGCTTTCCAGGCCCATCAGTTTGCGGATGGTGCTTTTGCCGCCGTCGGCCGCCACCACATGGGCCGCCTCCAGCGTGTAGGGGCCATCGGGCGTGTCGACCGTCAGCGTCGCATGATCGGCATGCTGCTCCAGCGCGGTGACGCGGCTGCACCAGCGCAGGTCGAGCCCTGGCAGTTCCTGCGCGCGTTCATGCAAATAGCCTTCCACATAGTATTGCTGCAGATTGACAAAGGCCGGACGCTGGTGGCCGTCCTCGGGCAGCAGGTCGAAGCCGTAAACCTCTTCGTCGCGCATGAAGATGCGGCCGACGTTCCAGCTGACGCCCTTGTTCGCCATGCGCTCGCCACAGCGCAGGCGGTCGAAGATTTCGAGCGTGCGTTTCGAAAAGCAGATGGCGCGCGAGCCTGCCGACAGCTTGTCGTCGTCGTCCAGCAGGACCACGGGCACACCTTGCTGGGCCAGGTCGATGGCGGTCGCCAGGCCGACCGGGCCGGCGCCGACCACCACCACCGGATGGCGCACCGGCTGGCGCTTGTGTGGCGCGTAGTTGAATACGCGGCGTTGATAATCGATATCCATATCAGTTCCAGGAGTACGTAAAGGGCGGACGAGGGCCGGCGAGAACCACGCCGCGCAGGCCGTCGCTGGGGATCAGTTCTGCAGCGAATGCCACATTTCCTTGTCGCGCTCGGCGGTCCAGATGCGCGGATGCTTGATGCCCTTGGCTTCGTCGTAGGCGCGCGTGACGTCGAACGGCAGGCAATGCTCGTAAATGAAGACGTGGCCGAATTTCGGATCCATCTTGCCGCGCACGTGCGCCATCGCTTCTTTCAAGGTCATGCTGTTTGCCACCGCCTCCCTGGCGCTGCCCAGCAGTGTCGTGACAAAGTCTTTGGTGTAGTCGATGCCGGCATCGACCTGCTGCGGGTTGAGCAGGGCCGGGCCGCGCCCCGGTACCAGTTTCTCGGCGCCCAGGGCGCGCAGCGCTTCGAGCGTGGCTGGCCATTCTTCGAGCTGGGCGTCGCCGGTGTACGCCGCGGCGTCGAACTCGACCAGGTCACCCGAGAAACAGATCTTCTGCGACGGGATCCAGGCCACGGTATCGCCTTTGGTGTGTCCCATGCCGATATGCGCCAGCCTGACTTCGAGCTTGCCCATGAAGATCGTCAGCTCTTTCTCGAAGACCATGGTCGGCCAGCTCAGCCCGGGCACCGATTCGACCCCGGCGAACAGGCGCGGGAAACGTTCGATCTCCGACTGCATGTCCTGCGCGCCGCGCTCGACGATCAGTTCGTAGGTGCCACGCGAGGCGATGATCTGCTCGGCGCCTTCGTCAAAGTAGGCCGACGCGCCGAGCACGCGCACCGCGTGGTAGTGCGACAGCACCACGTATTTGATCGGCAGGTCGGTGACACTGCGGATGTGCTTGATGAGCGCCTGCGCCATCACCGGGGTGGCGGTGGTGTCGATCACCATCACGCTGTCGTCGCCGATGATGACGCCGGAATTCGGATCGCCTTCGGCCGTGTAGGCATAGGCGTTGTCGGACAGCTTGATGAAGCTGGTTTTCTTTACTTCCAGGTCGGCTTGTGACGCAAATTTTTTCTCTGCCATGATGCACTCTCCTCGTAATGCCGCGCTCAATGTCGGTAGGCAGATCATGCGAGTTGTCGTATTATTTGTAAATCAGCGTACATCGATCAGAACTATGAATAGCATACATAACGCGGATTTCGATCTCAACCTGCTGCCGGTCTTCGACGCCTTGATACGCATCCGTAACGTCAGCCGTGCGGCGGACGAACTGGGCATGTCGCAAAGTGCGGTCAGCCACGCCCTCAAACGGCTGCGGCTGTTCTTTGGCGACCAGCTGTTTTTGAAGACCGGCAGCGGCATGCAGCCGACGCCGCGCGCACTCGAGCTGCTCGAACCGGTGCTGGCGGTGATGGGAACGGTGCGTGGCGAACTGCTGGTGCGCGAAGGGTTCGATGCCGCGACGGCAAGGCGCGTCTTCAGCCTCTGCATGACCGACATGGGCGAGCTGATTTTCCTGCCCAAGCTGATCGAGCGCCTGCGCAGCGCCGCGCCGGGATGCACCTTGCGCACCCTGCAAGTGCCGATGCAGCAGATCGAGGACGTGCTTGAGCGCGGTGAAGCCGATCTGGCGATGGGCTCGCTGCATTCCATGCCCGACGGGCTGTTCCAGCAGCAGTTGTTTACCCGCTCGTTCGTGACCATCGTCAATCGCCGCAATCGCCAGATCGGCGAGTCGCTGTCGCGTGAACAGTATTTCGCCATGGAGCATATCGTCGTCTCGCTGTCGGGCCGGGTGGAGGATGCCTACGACGGCATCGTCGACCAGCTGGCCGGGCCGCGCCGGATTTACCTCACCACCCCGCATTTCCTGACCGTGCCGATGATCATCGAGGCCAATGCGGACCTGATCGCCACCGTGCCGCGAGAACTGGCAAGCCGCTTTGCCGGCTATCGCAGCATCAAGGTGGTCGAGACGCCGGTGGTGGTGCCGGCCTTTGCCATCCGCCAGTACTGGCATCCGCGCTTCCAGCATGATGCCGCCAACAACTGGTTGCGCAAGCAGGTCAAGGACGTGTTCGACCTGCATCCCGAGTAGGCCTGGCCAGGCTTGCCAGCAGCACGGCGGCGCTGACCACCAGCAGCACCGCCAGGATGTAGAGTGCGATGTCCATGCTGCCGGTGGCCGTCTTGATCTGGCCGATCGCCCATGGCGCGACGATGCCGCTGGTGATGCCGCAGCTGCTGATCATCGCGATGCCGCCCGCGCGCCCTTCGCGCGGCAGCAGGGCCGTCGGCATGGCCCAGAATATCGGCAATGCCGAGAAGATCAGGGTGGTGGCCACCGACAGCAACAGCAGTGCCAGCGCCAGGCTGGACGGGTGCGTGGTCAGGGCCGCCAGGGCCAGCGCGCCACCGACGGTGCAGGCCGCGAAGAACTTGCCGTGCTGCGCCCGGCGGTCGGCGAGACGGGCGATCAGGATCACGCCGACGGCGCCGATCGCGTTCGGAATGACGGAATACAGGCTGACCATCACCACATCCTGCACGCCGAAATCGCGGATCATCAGCGGCATCCAGAAACTCAGCGTCAGCGAACCGCAGGTCAGCGCGAAGTAAATGAAGGCATACAGATACACGTGCGGGTTGCTGAACCAGGCAGCGCCGCGGGCCGCGCCGCTGCCGGCGGGCGGCGCATCGTGGGCGAGGTTGTCCGCCAGCCGGGCTTTTTCCTGCTTGTCGAGCCACTTGGCGTCGCGCGGGAAATCATCGAGATAAAAGAAGGCGATCACCGCCAGCGCCAGCGCAGGCGCGCCTTCCAGGGCGAACATCCATTGCCAGCCCTTCAATCCCAGCACGCCGGCCATGTCACGCATGATCCAGCCCGACACCAGGCCGCCGATCACGCCCGCCACCGCCACGCCGGCGAAGAAAAAGGACAGTACCGAAGCGCGCCGCAGCGGTGGGTACCAGTAGGTAAGGTAGAGCACGATGCCGGGGAAGAAGCCGGCCTCGAACACGCCCAGGGTAAAGCGCAAGAGGTAGAACTGCATCGGCGTCGATACCCAGGCCATCGACACGGAGGCGGCGCCCCATAGCAGCATGATGCGCACGAAGGTCTTGCGCGCGCCATATTTCGCCAGCAGCAGATTGCTCGGCACTTCGAACAGGACATAGCCGACATAGAAAACCGCCGCGCCCAGTCCGTACATCGCGTCGCTGAAACCGAGGTCCTGCTTCATCTGCAACTGGGCAAACCCGATGTTGATGCGATCGAGGAAGGAAATAACGTAGCAGACGAACAGAAACGGAATAATGTGGCCCGACACCTTGCGGTAGAGCGCATTGTCCGCGCCTGCGGCGGTGGCCGGCGGCGCCGCGCTGGCCCCGGTAATGGCGTTGTACATGGATGGTCCCCTTGATCATTCGTTGAGCCCTGCCTGATGGCATGGGCTTGCCGGCTGGCGCCGATGTGCGGCCGGATGGCTGGTGCACGTCAGGCATCCTAGAATTGGCGGGGATATATGTAAATCGCATTTCGGTCATACCAGTTATGAATGGCGCGCATGCTGCGCTTTTGTGATGAAGTGACATGGAGCCATGAGCCGAAAAGCCGGTACCGGTTTTGACTTGAGTATAATTACTGTGTTTATATACAGTATTGAGGTGGATCATGGTGGCGGCGAGCTTGCCCGATTATGCTGAGTTGTTCTGCCTGACCAACTTCAGCTTCCTGCACGGCGCCTCGCATGCGCAGGAACTGGTGGCGCGCGCCATCGAACTGGGCTATCGCGCGCTGGCCATCACGGACGAGTGTTCGCTGGCCGGCGTGGTGCGCGCGCATGGCGTGGCCAAGCGGGCACATTTCCCCTTGATCATCGGTGCGCATTTTCATTTGACGCATGCCGATGGCCGCCCGGCCTGGTCGCTGCTGGCGCTGGCGAAAAACCGCGAGGGCTACGGCAATCTGTCCGAGCTGATCACGATGGCGCGCACGCGCGCGGCCAAGGGGCGCTATCTGCTGACGCCCGACGATTTCGCCGCGCCGGCGCCCGAGTTCGCGCATCTGAAGGGCTTGCCCGGCTGTTTGATGATCTTGCTGCCGAGCTATCCGGCCGATGCCGAGGCCTTGCGCGCGCAGGGTGCCTGGATGCAAGCCACTTTTGCCATGGAGGAAGAAGAGGGGAAGCAAAAAGCGCGCAACTGGATCGGCCTGAACCTGCTGCTGCGGGCCCAGGACGATGCGCACCGGCTGGCCGTGCAGGCGGCGGCGCAGGCGCAGGGCTTGCCGGTGGTGGCCGTCGGCCATGTGTGCATGCACGTGCGCTCGCGCAAGCCTTTGCTCGACACCTTGTGCGCGGTGCGGGTCGGCAAGCCGGTGGCCGAGTGCGGCTATGCGCTGGCGCAAAACGCGGAGCAGCATCTGCGGGCACGGCTGCGCCTGGGCAATGTCTATCCGGCGCAGGCCCTGGCCGAAACCGTACTGATTGCCAGCCAGTGCAAGTTCAAGCTCGACACCCTGCGCTATGAATATCCCGATGAACTGGTGCCGCCCGGCCATACACCGGCCACTTATTTGCGCGAAGAAACCTACCATGGCGCGCGCACGCGTTTTCCGCTGGGCATACCGGCGAACGTGCAGGAGCAGATCGAGCATGAGTTGGCACTGATCGCCGACCTGCAATACGAGCCGTATTTTTTGACGGTCTACGATATCGTGCGCTTTGCCCGTTCGCAAAACATCCTGTGCCAGGGCAGGGGCTCGGCCGCCAATTCGGCCGTCTGCTATTGCCTGCGCATTACCGAGGTGGACCCGGCGCGCGGCAATTCGCTGGTCGAGCGCTTCATGTCGCGCGAGCGCAATGAGCCGCCCGATATCGACGTCGACTTCGAACACCAGCGGCGCGAGGAGGTGATTCAATATATCTACGCCAAATATGGCCGGCGGCGCGCCGCGCTGGCCGCCGTGGTGATCAGCTACCGGCCGAAAAGCGCCTTGCGCGACAGCGGCCGGGCGCTGGGCGTGGACCTGGCCATCGTGGAAAAAGTGGCCAAGGCGCACCGCTGGTTCGATGGCAAGCGCGACCTGCTGAACCGGCTGGCCGAAAGCGGACTGGACCCTGAGGCGCCGCTGTCGCGGCAATGGGCGACCTTGGCGCAGCAGCTGCTGGGCTTTCCGCGCCATTTGTCACAGCACCCGGGCGGCTTCGTGATTGCGCAAGGCAAGCTTTCTCGCCTGGTGCCGATCGAAAACGCTACCATGGCCGGCCGCAGCGTGATCGAATGGGACAAGGACGACCTGGAGGAACTGGGCCTGATGAAGGTCGACGTGCTGGCGCTGGGTATGCTGTCGGCCCTGCGCCGCGCGTTCGACACCGTCAGCCTGCGCCGTGGCGAGCCGTTCGTGATGCAGGATATTCCGCCCGAGGACAAGGCCACCTACGACATGATCTGCGAGGCCGACACCATCGGCGTGTTCCAGATCGAATCGCGCGCGCAGATGAGCATGCTGCCCCGGCTGCGTCCGCGTGTATTCTATGACCTGGTGATCGAAGTGGCGCTGGTGCGGCCCGGCCCGATCCAGGGCGGCATGGTGCACCCTTATTTGCAGCGGCGCCAGAAAAAAGAGGCGGTGGTGTATCCGAAAGGGCTGGAAAAGGCGCTGGGCCGCACCCTGGGCATCCCGATTTTCCAGGAACAGGTGATGCAGGTGGCGATCATCGCCGCCGATTTCACGCCCGGCGAAGCGGATCAGTTGCGGCGCGCCATGGCGGCCTGGAAGCGCAAGGGCGGTTTGAACAATTACCATGAGCGCATTGTCAATGCGATGGTCGCCAATGATTACGAAAAAGAATTTGCAGAAGCCATCTTCAGCCAGATCGAAGGCTTTGGCGAATACGGTTTTCCCGAGTCGCATGCGGCCAGTTTTGCGCTGCTGACCTATGCCAGTTCCTGGCTGAAATGCCATGAGCCGGCGGCCTTTTTGTGCGCCTTGCTCAACAGCCAGCCGATGGGATTTTACAGCCCCTCGCAACTGGTGCAGGATGCGCGCCGGCATGGCGTGCAGGTGTTTCCCGTCGACGTGGCCATCAGCGGCTGGGAAGCGGCGCTGGAAGGCGATGCCAGCACGCCGGCCGTGCGCCTCGGTTTCAATACCCTGTTCGGCATGCGGGCCGACGCGGCCCAGCGCATCGAGGACGCGCGCGCGATTGCCGTTTTTGACAGCGTGGCCGACCTGGCGCGGCGAGCCGGCCTGGACCGCCACGACTTGCAGATACTGGCCGCCGGCAATGCCTTGCAGGCGCTGGCCGGCAACCGCCACCAGGCCCTGTGGCAGGCGGCCGGCGCCGTGCCCGAGCGCGACTTGCTGCGCGCCACCACGGTCGAGGAAGACTTGCCGCAGCTGTCAACGCCGAGCGAAGGCGCCGGCATCGTCAGCGACTACCGCGCGCAAGGCCTGACCCTGGGCCGCCATCCGCTGGCGTTGCTGCGCCAGCAATTGCTGGCGCAGCGTTTTTTGCCGGCCTCCACCCTGCGCTGCTACACCAACGGGCAAGTGGCGCGCGCCTGCGGCATCGTCACCGTGCGCCAGCGCCCCGGCACCGCCAAGGGCGTGCTGTTTTTGACGCTGGAGGACGAGACCGGCACGGTCAATGTGATCGTCTGGCCATCGCTGGTGGAAGAGCAGCGCAAGGAGGTGCTCAGCGCGCCCTTGCTGGGCGTGTATGGCGTGTGGCAGCAGGAGGGCATCGTGCGCAACCTGGTGGCCAAGCGCCTGGTCGACATGTCGCATCTGCTGGGACGTTTGCGCACCAGCAGCCGCGATTTTTGTTGACGCTTGTGGCATGATTTGCCCATGAAAACTTTGCCTGAACCCATGTTGCATGAATTGACCCTGCGCCCGGCCCTGGTCGCCGACGCGCCCGCCATCGTCGCCCTGATCGACGACCTGATGCCCTTCTTGACCTTGCATCCGGACGGCGCCGGCGCGGAAAAATTCATCGAACACTGCCGCTTGCCGGCCATCGAAAATTATTTGTCGCAGGAAAAATACCAGTACCAGATCGCCCATCTCGGCGGCGGGTTGGACAGTAGATTGGCCGGCGTGGTGGCGATGCGCGACAACACGCATCTGTTCCACCTGTTCGTGCCGCGCGCGCTGCACCGGCGTGGCATCGCGCTGCAGCTGTGGCAGGCGGCGCGCGCTGCGTCGATTGCCAGCGGCAATACGACGGGCTTTACGGTGAACTCTTCCGTGTATGCCTTGCCCTTCTATGAAAGCCTGGGTTTTGTTGCCACGGCCCCCAGGGTGGAGGCCGATGGCATTGCCTATGTGCCGATGCGCAGGGAAGAAAGCCCTGTCGGGTGAACCTTTAGCGGCCGATGATGGCGTTGCTGCGTGGCCGTGTCGGCATCTGCGTGACGGCATTGCTGCGCGGGCGGGTGATGCTCATTTCGTTGCCGGCGTCGTAATAACCCTGCGCCACCGCATGCGACAGGTAGGAGGCGAGCCAGGTGGCGCCGCCCGCGTTTTCACTCGGCTTGCTCAGCACCGGCAAGGGCACGGCATTGTATTTGTTGCGGCCGACATCGGTCTTGCCCGCCAGGTAGGCGTCCGCATAGCCTTTTTGCAGTACCGCGTCGACGGCGGCCGGCATTTTTTCGCGCAGCGTGGTCTTGTAGCCGGTGACCACCGTACTGATGCTCTGCACCCGTTCCTGCATCGCCGTCAGGTATTGCTGGATCTGCGTCAGCGCGATATTGAGCGACGAGGCGGCGGCCTGGACCTTGAAGGTCGCGGTCGGGAACGTGACGGCGTCATCGAAGGTGGCGATGGTGGGCGGCAGGGCGGTGATGTAGTTGCACACCTGCTTGTATTGCTCCATGGCCTTGGTGGCCAGCAGCGCCGCTTCGGTGTCGCTGGTGTACAGCATCGACACTTCGCCGCCGGCCTGCTTGTTCAAGGCGCCGTCCGCTTCACGGATGCTGCGCGTATGCAGTTCGGCCTTCGCTTCGGTGGCGGCCACGGCGATGGTTTTCGTGACGATGGTCGACAGCACGGGAATCGGAATCTTGCTGGCCAGTTCGGTCAGGGCTTTTTCCGCCAGGCCGACCAGCACGCTGGCAACGTCGTTCTTGTTGGCAAGCATGACGCCCAGCTGCAATTTCAGCTGCGACTTGAAGGTGACCGTGAACGCGTCCTTGGATTTTTTGCGCAAACTGGCGTAGGTGTCGCTGGCCTGGTCGAGGTAGCCGGTCACGATGCCCATGTTGGCGCGCGCCATGCGGTCGAACAGGCTGCGGTAGCCGGCCTCCAGCGCTTCTTCGTAATACAAGGCCAGCGCTTTTCCGATCGCCGTCTTGTCAGCCTCGCTTAATGGATAGGGCATCAAATTTCCTTCATATAGGTAGGGATGTTCGAATCATCAGTTGGTACGGCGACAGCATGGGCGAATTTGTAGCCACTTCGCCAATAATTGTAACCCGGATGGCCAGCCTTGACGCCATCAATTGATGGCGCTCAAGCGGTGGCCGGCAGGTGCGAGCGGGCATGCGACTGCGTCATTTTATGGTGCACGCCAGCCATGAAATGCGACTGCTTGAACTTCCTGATCATGGCCGTAAACAGCAGCGAGGTGGCGACGAAAAACAGGCTGCAATACAGATAGATCGGCACCATCGCGCCGGTGCCGCTGGCGGCAATGACGGTATTGCAGCGGCTGACCAGTTCGCTGACGCCGACCAGCGACGAGCCCGACGAGGCGACGAAGGAAATCAGGAACACATTGATCCAGTTGGGGATGAACAGCATCACGGCGTCGATATCGCCGCGGCTCCAGGCGCGGTGCGCCGCCACCAGGCTCTCGGCCGTAAACGATAGCGGTGAAGCCGACAGGCCGATCACCGCCTTGACCCACGGCGCGATGAAGATGGTCACGCCGATGCCGGGTATCGTGATCTCGCTGGGCAGCACGAACACCACGTAGAAGATCAGCGCCAGGGTCGGCACCGCGCCGAGCGTGGTCGACACGCGCGCCGCCGCCCGCGACAGCGCGCCGCTGCTCCTGACGCGCAGCCAGGCCAGCAGCGCGCCCAGCAGCGAGCCGAGCGATACCGCGCAGATGGCGATGAAGACGTTCCACAGGAAGCCTTGCAGCAGGAAGGGCGTCCAGGTGGCCAGCAGGCTCAGGGTATCGAAGTTCATGGGTGTACGGCCGGGCGCAGCAGGACCGCCTCAAAATGGTGGATGATTTTTGCCCACAGGGTGGTGGTCAGGTAGAAGGTGATGACCAGCGCCGTCATGGTCAGGAAAATATTGCCTTTTTCCGCGATCAGCAGGCTGCTGGCGCTGAGCAGTTCGGGTATCGCGATCGCCGACGCCAGCATGGTCTGCTTGGTCAGGTTGATCAGGGCCTGCTTGATCGGCAAGCCTGAAAATTGCTCGGTTTGCTTGATGTTATGCAGGCGCAGCACGAAATCCGGCTGCATGCGGCGCATGTGGTCGGCCGCTTCAAGAAAGGCGCGCATGATCAGGCCGGCCGTATAAAAGCCCGAGCAGAAGGTGGCGACGGCGAAGGCCGGCAGCTTGATGCCGAATTCGCGCGTGGTCCAGCCGCCGATGCCGAAAAAGATCAGGTACATCATGATCAAGGGCGGCGTCAGCCTGCCGTAGGCCATCAGCACGCGCAGCGCGCGGTGGCGCCAGCCGTTCCTGCCGTCGACGGTGGTGGCCGCCGCGATGCCCAGGGTCAGGCTGATGGCGATGCCCGACGCGATCAGCAGCATGCTGTACAGCAGGCCGCGCAGGAACTGGGTGCGGTCATACGGGTCATACACAAAATTGAGGTCGATGCCGAAGTTTTCCTTCAGGCGCAGGCCCAGTGCCTGCAAGCCGGTGACTTCTTCGCTGGAGACATATTCGGCGGTGCGGCAGGTGGCGCTCCAGGCGCCGTTCTTGCCGCGCACGCAGTTCAGCCGGCCGTTCTCGTCCTTGCCCGACCACAGCGCTTTTTGCTGCGTCAGCCAGTCGGTCGATTTGATGCCCCATTTTTTATTGGCTTCCAGCATCCAGCCGCTGCGATGCAGTTCGGCCAGCAGGTCGCCGATGGCGATATCGAGTTCGCTGCCCTGTTCTTCGCGCGTCAGGAATACCGCCATCGGCGTCACCAGCGCATTCGGCAAGGGCATGGTATAGCCGGCCCATTGCGGCAAATGCCTTGTATTGTCGAGCGCGCCGGTCGAATACATGAAGGCCGAGCACTGGCCGTCGCGCAGCGCCAAGTGGGCGTCGCGCACCGTCTTGTAGGTCTGCAAATTGAGCAGGTAGCGCTCGCCCATCGGCTTGTTGAAATAACTGCCTTGCACCGCGCACAAGGTGTCGTGGCGCACCTGCTCCCATTTGTCGATCTTCACACCGGGCGGGAACAGGGCGTTGACGCTGGTTTCATTGTAGCCGGGCTCGACCGCCAAGGCCATGCCGCGCCGTTCGGCGGTGTCGGCAACGGTGGCCAGCAAGATGTCGACGTCGCCCATCACCAGTTTCTGGAAGCGGTTTTCGGTGGTGGTGTTGACCTTCTTGAGGCGCATGCCGAGGCGCTCGGCGATCAGCTCGGCCAGGTCGCTCTCGAAGCCGGAGACCACGCCTTGCTCGTTGATCGAGTTATAGGGACGAAAGTCGGTCTTGACGCCGATGCGCAGGAATTTTTTCCGCCGCACTTCTTCCAAAGTAGGGCTGAGCTTGCCTATGCGTGCCGTGGCAGCCGTTGCCGGCGCGGCTTCCTGCGCGGCAAGCTGGCCTGAAAAACACAGCGCCGCGATCAGGCTCAGGAGTTGAAATACAGTTCTTTTGTACATAATTTGTTATCTCTGAGCAATCACAGGCGGCGACCAGCCATGCTAACTTAGACGAACTCATCATGCAATGACGGAAAGAGAGGATGACGCTTTGTCATCGTCAAGGTGTTGTCAAACCGTCTTTTTCCTGGTCGATTGCCTTATCCCGTGCCACATGATATTGTCGGCCGACATTATTTCCCTGGGTAGACCATGCTGCATCCTCTGGCCAGTCTCTGGCGCCATTCGGGGCGCGTCACGTTCTACGAATCAGGCGGCCAGACTGGACAAGCGTTATTGCAAGGCGGTGTGCAGTCATCGGCCTCGGGCTCGCGGCGCCGCTTCGGATCAAGCACAGAGGCGTTCGGCTATTTGCGTTTCTGGGCCGGCGAGCCGGCCGCGCGCGCCGAACTGAAATGGGTCTTGCAGCGCTCCGGTCCATCGCTGGCCGGCGCCCATGGCGGGCCCGACGGCTGGATGCATGCGCTGGCCGGACGCCTGGTCAGCGGCGCCGTGGTGGTGCTCGAGGAAATCAGCCGGCAGGCCATGCCCGGCCGCCTGGTGGCGCCGGCCTCGGCCGCGCTGTCGGCGGCCGCCATTTCCGCGCTGCCGGCGCTGTCCGCCTTGCCGGCCTTGCCGGTGGTGCCCGATCTGCTGCCGGTCCTGGAAGACATCCGCATCGAAGGCGCGCAAGTGCTTCCTGAACTGAATCAATCGCTGGCGCAAGTCAACGGCGCCATCGCCAGCGTCAGCTCGGCTTCGCTGTCGCTGGACCCGGCGCCGACGCGGGTAGCGGCGATCAGGACCGCGCTCGCCAGCGCCACCAGCCAGGCCACCACCACCCTCGGAGCGTTATAAATGAAAGTGATCGAGCACGCCCTCGAGGTCTTGCCGCAAAGCCCGGTACGCATCGCCGCCGCCGTGAAAACGGCCGGCGACACCATGCTGGAGCAGGGCAACAGTTTTGTCAGCGAAGTGAGCGCCTGCGCCGAATCGCTGAAGACCGACATGCTGGCCGTGGCCGAACAGATGAAAGCGATCCCGGCGCTGCTCGATCCGCAGCCCATCCTCGACTGCTGCATCGGCGTGCTTGAAACGGCCGCCGCCGACCTGCGCAAGCTGGCCAGCGACGCGGTCGAGATTCCGCAGCGCCTGCTGGAACAGGCGGCCGGCGCGCAAAAAGTGGTCGATGCGGCTGGCGACGCGGTTCAGTCGATGAGCACGCTGCTGCCCGAGCTGGCCGAACTGGTGCCCGACTTCACGGCGCAGATGCAGTTTGTCGAGAGCCTTCCGTCGCGCGGCGCGGCGCTGGCCGACCTGGCCACCCGCAGCGGCGCGATGGTCGAGCAATACGGGCGCGACCTGCTGCCCCTGTCGGCGCAGCTGCAAAGCCTGGCGTTGCTGCAGGGTGGTCCCGGCGCCGGCGCCGCGATGACCGAAACGCTGGTACAAAAGGCCGAGCAATTGCAGACCGATGCGCTGGCCCAGGTGCAGGAACTGCGCGACACCCTGGACGGCAACGTGGTCGACCTCGACGCCACCATGGACGACGCGACCGCGCAGGTGAACGACGCGATCGCTGGCGTGTCCAGCCTGGTCGACCAGAAAGCCGAGGCCTTGCTCGCGCCCTTGCAGGCGCAGATCGACTGGATCGGCGAGGTGCGCGCCGCGCTGGCCGACGAGGCGCAGGCGTGCGACCGTTTGTTCGACGAGGGCTGCGCCCAGGTCGACCGGCTCGGTGACATCGTGATGAAACCGCTGGCCACCGCGCGCGCCCAGGTCGACGTGGTGCTCGGCAAGCTGGCCGAGGCCGCCGCCAGCGTCGACGCCATGGTCGCCAAGGCGCGCGTGCCGCTCGACGGCCTCGATGCGCGCGTCGATATCATCACCGAAGCGCTGCGCAGCGTGGTCGAAGTGATCCGCCAGGAAGTGGCGAAGGTATTGCAGCTGTTGCGCGAACTCGACGACGAGGCGGAAAACGCCAAGATTGCCTTGCGCGCGCTGCCGGAACAATTTGCGCCGGTGCGCAGCGCCATCGCCGACGCCGTCGCCATGCTGGTCGGCGTCAAGAACCAGATCCCGCCGTTCGTCGGCGAGGCCAACAGCGCCCTGAGCCTGGCCGACAATGAGCTCGACCAGGCCGCCGCCCTGTGCGCCAGCGCGATCGAGATCTGCACCCGCTACATGATGAAGGCGCCCGGCCTGATGCTGGCCAGGACCCTGTTCGTCGGCCTGCAGGCGATGATCCCGCCGGTGAAAACGGCGATCGCCAGCGCGCGCACCGTGGTCGCCACCGCCGGCACGCAAGCGGCCGGCCTGATGGACCAGGCGATCGGCCTGGTCGAATCGCTCAACCCCTTGCTGGACCAGGCGCTGGCGCAGCTGCAAGTGGCGATCGACGCCTTGCTGGCGCTGCTGGAGCAGATGCAGATGGCGCTGCTTCAGGTGGCCACCGCCGCCGAGGCGATACCGCCGCTGCTGCAGGAGCAGGTCGAAAAAGCCTGCACGGCGGCCCATGTGGTGCTCGACAAGGTGCGCGCCGCCGTCGACCAGTGCCTGTCGCAATTGCAGTGCGAAGCGCTGGTGCAGCGCTTGCGCCAGGAGCTGTCCGATCTGCTGGACCGTACTTTCGCACCGCTCGAAGCTCAGCTGAACGCGGCCGGCGCGCCGCTCAAGCAGGTGCTGGAAACCGGCAAGGTGCAAGTGGGCCAGGCGGCAACCCTGGCGCAGGACGGCCTGCAAACGCTGGGTGATGCCATCGCCAGCGCGCGCGACATGGCGCGCCAGCCGGTGCAGGCCTTGCACGCCACCTTGCAAACGGCGCAGGACCAGGTCACGTCGGTCAGTGGCGTGGCGCGCCAGCAAATGCGGCAGGCGGCCGACCAGGCCCTGTCGTACGTGGACCAGGCCTACCAGGCGATCCGGCGTTTGCGCATCCGCGACGCGGCCGGCCAGCTGGCGCCGTTCGTGCAGTTCTACGACGATGTCGCCGCCACCTTCCAGCAGGCGGGTGAACAGGTGCGGCAGGCCGGCGATATCGCGGCCCAGGTCGATGGCTGGCGCACCCAGGCGCAGCAGGCTGCCGGCGATTTGCTGGACGACGTCAAGGGCAAGGCGGCGCAGGCCCTGCAGTCGGTGCAATCGCTTGAAACGGCGTCGAACGAGGCCAGCGCCGGCGCGCAAGCCCAGCACGACAGCATCGAGGACGGCGCCTCACCCGAAGCACAGGTACGGGCCTCGTTCGACGGCATGCAAAGCGATGCGCAAGGCGTTGCCGACCAAGCCGATGCTGCAATCGCCAGCATGTCGGGCACGCTCGACGAAGCCAAGGCCGAGTCCGAGACGGTGTCGGTACCCGATCCTGCCGCCAGCGAACCGGCGCTGGCAGAGCTGCAGTCGCAAGCCGACCAGGCCACCGCGCTGGCCGAACAGGCCAGGCAGTCCGAGCAGGCGCTGCTGGTGGAAATCGCCAGCTGCGACAGCAGCGTCGGCGCCGCCGCCGACCAGGCCCTGAGCCAGACCACGGCCTGGAAAGACCAAGCGCAAGCCGGCATCGCGCAGGCCATGGCGCAGGTCGAGGGCGTGCAGGCGCAAGTGAACGTGGCGCGTGCCGAAGCGGTCAAGGCCGAGGCCATCGTCGATGCCGAAGTGGTGAAATTTGGCGGTACCTCGACGGCTGCCGATGGGCGGGAAGCGGGCGAGCAGGCCGCTGCTGCTGCTGCTGCTGCTGCTGCTGCCGCCGTAGCGCAGGCCGCCGCTGGCGGCGGTGCCGGCAATGCGGGCGCCGAAGGCGGCGCCAATAACGCCAATGCTGCCGGTGCGGACAGTGGCGCTGCTGGCGCAGGCAATGATGGCGCACCAGGCACAGGCGGTGGGAATCAGGTCAACAATGAAACGGCGCAAGCGGTGGCCGATGCCGACGCGGACGGCGCGCAAGGCGATCGCGCCGCCGACGGCGCCACGAATGCCACGAATGACACTGGCGACAGCGCGCAGGTACCAGGCGATGTGGCGGCGGGGGATCCCGCAGCAGAAGATCCCGCAGCAGAAGATCCTGCGGCAGACGATCCCGCGGCGGGCGATGCCGCCACCACCATTACTGCCAATAGCGGCGCCGGTGACGCCGGCAGCCGTGCCGCAAGCGATGCCGATGCTGGCGCCGATGGCGCTGCGCCGCAAGGCACGCAAGCGGGCGGCGCCGCCGGCAATACGACCACCGACACCGGCACTGAAGCGCCGGCAAGCGCCGGGCAAGGCGATGGCGAGCCCGCTCAAGCAGCCACGCCTGCCAGCGGCGATGCTGGCGATACCGGCCAGGATGGCGCGCTGCCCGGCGATGCACCGCCAGCCGGCGACACCGGCTTTGCTGCGCGCGATGACGACACGCCAGTGGCGGATCGTGCCGCCGAAGTGGCGCCAGTCACGGCGCCGGACGTGCCGGTGCTGGCCGACGCCGACAGCGAAGTGCTGGTGACGCCAGACGACGCCGCCGGTGATATGCCCGGCAATGCCGCCGTCCTTGCTGCCGCGCTTGCGGCGGCCAGGGCGGGCCTGGGCGCCGCCGGTTCCGCTGCCATGCCGGTTGATGTCGATACCGCTGCCGCTGCCGATGCAGGCATGGCCGCCCTGGCCGGCGCCGCTGGCGGTGTGGCCGAAATTCCCGCCACTGGCGCTGGCGCTGACGCTACGCAGGTGAACGCTGACAAGGCCGATGCCGACACCGACGCCAGCCGCGACGAAGCCGGTGATGGCGCCGCCAGCGATGAGGCCGTCAATGGAGCCAGCGATGACGCTGCGGCCACGACGGCCGGCACCTCCGCCAGCGATGATGCGCAAGCTGGTGATGCGCAAGGTGAGGGGACACAAGCTGAGGGTGCACAAGCTCAGGAGGCGCAAGCTGATGCTGTGCAGCAGACTGACGCTGCGGCACCACCGGCCGCCGGCAATGAAGGGCAGGGCGCCGGGGCCACCACGCAGGCCGCCGCCGGTGAGGCGGATGCGGATGCCGGCAGTGCGCCGCAAGAAGGTGGCGCTGCCGCGCAAGCCGCCACTGAGACCGGCGCTACTGAAACCGCCGCAGCGGATGCCGAAGCTGACGCGGGTGCCGGTGCGCCGGATGGCGGCATTGCAGGCGATGCCGCCAGCAGCGGATCTGACAGTGGCGACGCCGCGTCCGCCGACGCTGCGGCCAGCACCCCGGATGATGGCGCCGCCACGGATGCCGTGGCGGCCGACGCTGACGATGGCGCCGATGCCGGTGAAACTGATGCTGATGCTGATGCTGATGCTGACGCTGGTGCCAAGGCTGATGACGCCGCCCAAGGCGACAGTGCCGCCGCTGAAACGGCGGGCGCCGATAATGCCGCCGCTGGCGCCCCAGGCGACAGCGCCGCCACTGAAGCGCCCGATGCTTCCGCCACGGCTGACACCGACGCTGGCGATGAGGACGCGGCCGCACCGTCCACCGCAGCCGACGCCGATGCTCCAGTTGCTGAAGAAAGCGGCACCGAAGGCGGCGCGCAAGCCGAAGGCTCCGACAGTGCCGGCAACGCCACTGGCGCCGCTGCTGACGCGCCAGCAGCGTCCGCCAAGGCCGATGCCTCAAGCGCTGAAGAGGCAGGCAGCGATGGTGCGGCCGCTGGATCAGGCGACGCCGAGGATGCCGCCGGTCCCACCGCTGAAACGCCGGCCGATGGCGCAGCGGCCGAGGAGGTTGGCGCCGATGCCGGCGCTGGTGGAGAGGGCGGCAGTGACAGCGCGCAGCCATCTGCTTCCGCCGATGCCGATGCCGATTCAGGCACCGCTGAACCTGGCGGTGAAGGCGAGAGCGCCGGCAAAGCTGCCGCCACCGATCGCGCCGCCGTCAGCGAAACAGGCGAAACAGGCGAAACCGCTACAGCAAGCAAGGACCAGCACGCTGCTGGCAGCGAGGCAAACCAGGCCAATGCCAATGCCGATACCAATATCACCGATAACGCCAATAACGCCAATAACGCCAATAACGTCAGCGCCGCCGAACCTGCGGCAACCGACACCGCCAGCAACAGCGCAATCGGCACAAGCCATGCCGGTGACACCGGTCACGCCAGCGATGCCGCTCCGCCGAGCTCGGCGCCGCCGGAGTACGTCGATCCGCATGGCTTGCCGGGCGGCGCCGCTCATATCGCCGAAACGCCGCCCGCCGTGCATGCCGACGACTGGATGGCCACCTCATCGGCTACCCCATCGGCCACGCCGCAGCAATCCGTGGTGTCAGGCGATGCCCTCACCGCGCCAGCTGGACGAGCCAGCTTGCGCGGTGGCGCCAGCGCGGCCCTGGACCTGGCCGGCTGGCGTACCCGGTATCTGGCGAAGGTCAGCCGCAAGGTGCTGGGCAAGCTCGATTTATTGGGTTGAGGCGGCGCGGTGTAAAGTCAGGTGAAAAACCTGCGGATGGCTGGCAAGCCGCATGCACAGCGCTTGTGCTGGCTTTTGTAGTGCAAATGCCCGGTCCCGCGCAAGCTTTTTTTCAAGATCCTGCGCCGGTGTTGTTTCCGCGCTGCAAAAGAATGATTTCGATAAGTTTGTTGATCGACTGCAAATAAACTTGTTCAAAATTAGTTTTTCCATTTATCATTATTTGGTTGTTGGAAGAAATATCGATCGATACCGTTGCGGGGCCTGGCAGAGTCACGGCACGGCGGGCTGAGGCCTGTTTTGCGGTGTTTTGTTGATTTTTCGCCCCGCCCGCCACTAGTCACCATGTGAGGGTGTGAATGTCAGGCAGCTTACAAAAATGGGTAGGACGTAATCGTCCACCTCGTGTGCAAATCACGTACGATGTCGAAATTGGCGATGCCAGCGAGAAAAAAGAATTGCCATTGGTTGTAGGCTTGTTGGCAGATCTTTCCGGGCAGCCTTTGGCGGCCCCAGCGAAACTCAAGACGCGTCGCCTGATCGAAATCGATCGCGACAACTTCAATGAAGTCATGAGCAATATCGCTCCCCGCCTTGATCTGTCCGTTCCGGACACCTACAAGGGCCAGGGCAATCTCAAGGTGGAACTGAACTTCACCTCCTTCGAACATTTCCATCCTGAAGCAATCGTTGCGCAAGTGCCGCGTCTGGCCAAATTGCTGGAAGTGCGCCAGCAATTGCGTGACCTGCTCGGCAAGCTCGATGGAAACGATGAGCTTGACTCCTTGCTGGAAAACATCATCCAGAATACAGAGGAGCTCAAGACGCTCAAGGGCCAGGGAGCCGGTGCGACAGCCCCGGCAGCGTCAAGCGAGCCTGAAGCTGAAGTGGCGCCCTCCTGATAGCGTGCTGCACGCTTCCCTCAATTCGTTTACAGAGAGCTAAATCATGGCCACCAATCAATCCGCCAAAGGCGGTGCCGGCAAGTCCGTCGAGACCGCCGGCGAGCTGAGCCTGCTGGACCGTATCGTCCTGGAAGGCAAGATGGCAATCGAGCCATCGCAAGACGCATACGCGAAAAAACTGCTGGGGCAATTCGCTACCCAGGTGCTGGACGAAGGCATGAAGACGGCGCCGAACAAGGGCGTCGTCGCGATGATCAACGAACGCGTCGCCGAGATCGACAAGATCCTCAGCGACCAGCTCAATGCACTGATGCACCATCCTGACTTCCAGAAGCTGGAAGGCTCGTGGCGCGGCCTGCATGACATGGTCTACGGCACCGAAACCGGCACCAATCTCAAGCTGCGCTTGCTGAACGTGTCGAAAAAAGAACTGCTGAAAGACCTGGAAGGCGCGGTCGACCACGACATGAGCGTCCTGTTCAAGAAGCTGTACGAAGAAGAATACGGCACCTATGGCGGCCATCCGTACTCGCTGCTGATCGGCGATTACTATTTTGGCCGCGATCCGCAAGATATCGCCTTGCTCGAACGCCTGTCGAAAGTGGCCGCCGCCGCCCACGCGCCATTCATTACCGCCGCCGCGCCGTCGATGTTCGACATGACCGAGTTCACCGACCTGGGTGTGCCGCGCGATCTGTCGAAGATCTTCGACAGCGCCGAAATGGCCTCGTGGCGCAGCTTCCGCGATTCGGAAGATTCGCGTTATGTGGCCATGGTGCTGCCACGCTACGCGGCACGCCTGCCGTACGGCGCCAAGACGGTACCGGTCGAAAACTTCAGCTTCGAGGAAGACGTCGACGGCCGCGATCATGGCAAATACCTGTGGGCCAACTCGGCCTATCAACTGGGCCTGCGCATCACCGACGCCTACGCCAAGTACAACTGGACCACGGCGATCCGCGGTGTCGAAGGCGGCGGCAAGATCGCCGGCATGACGGCGCACACCTACAAGACCGATGAAGGCGATGTGGTGCTCAAGTGCCCGACCGAAGTGTCGATCACCGACCGCCGCGAAAAGGAATTGAACGACCTCGGTTTCATCGCCGCCGTCAACGCCAAGGGTACCGACTTCGCCGCCTTCTTCGGCGGCCAGACGGTCAACAAGCCGAAGCTGTACAACCTCGATACGGCCAACGCCAACGCGGCGCTGTCGTCGCGCCTGCCGTACGTGCTGGCCGCGTCGCGCTTCGCGCACTACATCAAGGTGATGATGCGCGACAAGGTCGGCAGCTTCCAGACCCGCCAGGGCGTGGAAAGCTACCTCGGCGAATGGCTCAGCTCGTATGTGCTGCTCAGCCCGAACGCGACGCAAGGTGAAAAAGCCCGCTTCCCGCTGGCCGAAGGACGTGTCGATGTCACCGAAGTGCCGGGCAAGCCTGGCGTGTTTTCGGCCACCGTGTTCCTGCGTCCGCACTTCCAGATGGAAGAGCTGACCACCTCGATCCGCCTGGTTGCCGAATTGCCCGCGTCGGTCGGCTGATACAGCGCCGGTCCGCGTTCAACCTGACGTTCCCTCAACGCCGGCAGCTGGCACAGCCGCCGGCGTTGTTTATCAAATTTGGAGCCAGTAAATGTCTGACGTACTTATTCTGGACTTAGGTCCTTCGATCATCGGCAACTGCCAGCTGGTCGGCTATGTAGGCAAGATCATCGTGCATTCGTTTTCGCACGGCGCATCGATGCCGATGCAAATGGATTCGGCCAATACCGAGCGTACCTCCGGCCGTCCGGTGTTTTCGGAAATGTCGTTTTCGAAAATGTCCGACCTGGCCACCACGGAAATGTACAAAGCCTGTACCCAAGGCACCAAGATCGGCACCGCCACGCTGTACGTGGGCCGGGTTGAAAATGGCAAGTACATGGGCTTTTTCGCCTACGCCATGACGCACGCCATGATCTCCAATATCAGCACCTCGGGCGGTGGCGGCATTCCGAACGACTCGTTCTCGATCGCCTTCACCAAGATCAAGTGCGACTTCACCCAGCAGCAGTCGGATTCGACCGCCAAGGGTACCGGCACCTGGAACTGGAACCTGGAGACGATGAAATCGGATTGATGTCGAGGCGGCCGCCTGGCGGCGCCGCCATGGTTGGCCCCTCTCTCTTTCTGATTGTTTCGAACTATGTCCAAAGCCATCACCGCGTCGCTCGTTCCGCTGTTTGACCGGCTCACCGGCATGTCCGCCTCGGCCGATGGCAGGCTGCTCGATGGCGGCGGCTTGCAGCAGTCGCTGCAACTCGACCTGCTGCGCCTGTTCAATATCCGCAATTCCCTGTCGATCAACGATTATCTCCACGCCGATCCCGCGCTGCTGCCGTTCGGCCTGCCCGACATGCAAGCCCTGTCGGCCCGCTCCGAACAGGACCTTGACCTGTGGACCGCCGTCATGCTGCGCTGCCTGGCGCGCTTCGAGCCGCGCCTGTCGCACGTGAAGGTGACGCTGCGCCCCGATCCGCACAAGCCGCATGCCGCGCACGCCGACATCAGCGCCGTGGTGCGACTGGGCAGCCAGCTGTGCCGCGTCAATTTCGATGTCGCCGTCGACGCCCGCTCGGCCGCGCTGCAGGCGCTGGCCGCGTGAAAGGTCGGGTGCTGCCTTGAGCGACGACATGCTGGAATACTATCGGCGCGAACTCGATTACCTGCGTACCCAGTCGGCCGACTTCGCCGCGCGCTACCCGAAGGTGGCGCAGCGCCTGGTGCTGAGCGGCGACGAGTCGGCCGATCCGCATACCGAACGCCTGATCGAATCGGTGGCGTTCCTGACGGCCCGCGTGCACCGCGACCTCGACCGCGATTTCCCCGCCGTCGCCTCGGCCATGCTGGACAATCTGTGCCCCAGCCTGACCCAGCCCGTGCCCGCCATGACGGTGGTGCAGATGCGCCTGGACGCGTCGCAGGGCAAGGTCATGGCCGGCATGCCGGTGGCGCGCGGCACGACCTTGTCGACCACCGCCGCCAGCGGCGAAAACTGCCGCTTCCAGGTCGCCTGGGACACCACTCTGTGGCCGCTGTCGGTGGCCGCCATCAAGCTCGAAGACACGCGCACCTTGCGCCTCGACCTGCGCTGCGACGCCGGGGTCGACGTGGCCGAACTCGAACTGGCTACCCTGCGCCTGCACTTGGCCGGCGACCTGCTGACCACCATGCCGCTGCATGAACTCCTGATCAGCGAACTCGAACGCATCGAATTGCTGCCCGCTGGCGGCGGCGTGCATCGCTTCGGTCCCGACAGCCTGGTCGAAGTGGGCTTCGATGAAGACCAGGCGATCCTGGCGCAGCCGGCGCACGCCCATCCGGCCTACGCCCTGCTGCAGGAGTATTTTGCGTTTCCCCGCAAATTCCAGTTTTTCGACCTGAAGGGTTTGCGCGGCAAGCTGGGCGCCGGCGCCGGCTTTTCGCTGCGCTTCGTGTTCAACCGCAGCGCGCGCGTGCTGGCGCAACTGAGCGCCGACACCTTCCGCCTCGGCTGCGTGCCGGCGGTGAACCTGTTCAAGGTCACCAGCGAACCGCTGCGCCTGGACCGGCGCCAGTATGAATACCTGTTGATCCCCGATTACCAGCGCGACAGCATGATGGAAGTCCATTCGGTGCTGTCGGTGACGCTGTCGGACCCGCGCACCGAACGCGCCCGCATCATCCCCAGCATGTTCGCCGAGTCCGAGCCGGACGCCGGCGGCGCGGCCGACGACGTGTTCTGGTCGCTGCGCCGCGAAATGAGCCTGCGCAAGGGCATCAATGGCAGCGACGTTTACCTCAGTTTCGTCGACCGCGGCAACGTGCGCGCCGATCCGGGCGAGCCGGTGGTGTACGCCCAGTTGCTGTGCACCAACCGCAACCTGGCCGAGCAGATCGGGCCGGGCACCCGCTTCTATGGCGAAGGCATGTCGTCGTCGACCGATATCCGCGCGCTGTACCAGCCCAGCATGCAGCGCGCGCCGGTGCTCGAAGCCAAGGCCTTGTGGTCGCTGGTGTCGCTGCTGCGCCTGAATCACCGTTCGCTGGTCGACGGCAGCACCGGCGTGCAGACGCTGCAGCAGATGCTGATGCTGTTCGCCGGCGAGACCGCGCGCGACCAGGGCCAGGTGCGCGGCGTGAAAAGCCTGTTGGCCACGCCGGCCACCACCCGCGTCGGCCGCGATACCTGGCGCGGCCATTGCCGCGGCACCGACATCGTGCTCGAATTCGACGCCGACGCCTTTGTCGGCACCTCGCCGCTGGTGCTGGCCGGCGTGCTGTCGCGCTTTTTCGCGCTGTACACCTCGGCCAATTCCTTCGTTCGCCTGGCGGTCTGGCGCAATGGCGAACCATGGATGCAATGGCCAGCCATGAGTGGACGACAATGCCTGATCTGATCGAGCAGCTGCGCCAGGCGCCGCAGACCTTCAACCTGTTCCAGGCGCTCAGCATCCTCGAGCGCAGCGAACCGGCGCGCGCCGCGCTGGGCACCTCGGTCGGGCTCGATGAAAGCGTGCGCCTGGTGGCGCAGATCGGCATGGGTTTTGCGCCCAGCGACCTGGCCGCGCTGGAGGACAGCGGCCGGCCCGGCCCGCCGCTGACGCTGGCCTCGACGGTGCTGTCGCTGGCCGGCGCACATGGCCCGCTGCCGATGCCGTACACCGAAATGCTGCTCGAACGGCGCCGCCTGCGCGACCCGGCCGGGCTCGAGTTCCTCGATATCTTCAACCAGCGCCTGCTGGCCTTTTTGTACCGCAGCCGGCGCAAGCACCATCCGGCGCTGGCCGGCGACGACCTGGCCACCGCGCCGCTGGTGCGCTGCCTCGATGCGCTGGCCAGCCTGGGACGCACCGCCGACGACGCCGACCAGGCCGGTGCGCGCGGCCCGCACGGCGAACAGGCGTGGCTGCGTCATGCCGCCGTGCAGGGCGCCGCGCCGCGCTCGATGACGTCGCTGCTGGCGGTGGTGCGCGACCGCCTCGGCATTCATTTCACCGGCAAGCAATTCGTCGGCGGCTGGCATGCGCTGGCGCTGCAGGACCGCGCCCGCCTGCACAGCCAGGGCAAGCCGGCCGGCCGCCTGGCGGGTTTGGGCATGGGCGCCAGCCTGGGCGCGCGCGCCTGGGACCAGGGCGCCGGCCTGGCGCTGGACGCGCCGCCGCTGGCGCCGCCGCAATTTGACGCGCTGCTCAAGGGCGGCAAGACGCATGGCCTGCTGCACTGGCTGGTGGCGCGCCACTTGCAAAGCGATCTTGATGTCGAGCTCAAGCTGCAGCTGGCGGTGCGGCCTATGACCCGGCTGGCGGCGCCTGCGCCCGCCGCCAGGCCGGTGGCCGCCATCACGGCGGCCACGCTGGCGCCTCGGCTGGGCCTGAGCGCCTGGCTGTGCAGCCCCGGCGACGCGCCGCGCCCGGCCGGCGTGACGTACCAGCAGCCGCGCTTCCGCCTGTGCGCCAACGCTCCTGAAAGAAACTGACGATGGACATCGATATCCGCACGCTGTTATTGAAGCTCAATCCCGAATGCAAGCGCGCCATGGGCGAGGCGGCCGAATTGTGCGTGCGCCAGACGCAATTCAATGTCGAGCTGGAGCATCTGCTGTTCGCGCTGCTGCAGGCGCCGGCGCCCGACTTCGGCGTGATCCTGCGCCGCTTCGGCGTCAGCGACAGCGCGGTCACGGCGCAGCTGCAGCAAAGCATGGATGGCTACAAGCGCGGCAATGGCCGCACGCCGGCGCTGTCGGCCCATTTCATCGCGCTGTTCCAGCAGGCCTGGACCCTGGGCTCCCTGCTGCTGGGCGCGCAGCAGGTGCGCTCGGGCACGATCCTGCTGGCGATGCTGGAAGTCGACAGCCTGCGCGGCATGCTGATCGAGAGCGCGCCGGAATTGCTGAAGATCCCGCGCGAACAGCTGAAAAACGAACTGGCGGCGCTGCTGGCCGATTCGACCGAAGACGCCGGCCAGGCCGGCATGCCTGCCTCCGCCGCCGCCACCGTGGCCGGTGCGCCTGGCGTCACTGCCAGCGCCGCCGCTACTGGCGCCACGCCGGCGCTCGACCAGTACACGGTCGACCTGACGGCGCAGGCGCGCGCCGGCGCCATCGATCCGATTCGCGGCCGCGACGCCGAGATCCGCCAGATCGTCGATATTTTGCTGCGGCGGCGGCAGAACAACCCTATTCTTACCGGCGAGGCCGGCGTCGGCAAGACCGCCGTGGTCGAAGGTTTTGCGCAGCGCATCGCGCAGGGCCTGGTGCCGCCGTCGCTGGCCAACGCGGTGGTGCGCTCGCTCGACCTGGCCCTGCTGCAGGCCGGCGCCGGCATCAAGGGCGAATTCGAAAACCGCCTGAAATCGGTGATCGCCGAAGTGCGCGCATCGAGCACACCGATCATCCTGTTCATCGACGAGGCGCACCAGCTGATCGGCGCCGGTGGCATGGAAGGGCAGGGCGACGCCGCCAATCTGCTCAAACCGGCGCTGGCGCGCGGCGAATTGCGCACCATCGCCGCCACCACCTGGGCCGAATACAAGAAATACGTCGAGCGCGACCCCGCGCTGGCGCGCCGCTTCCAGGTGGTCAAGGTCGAGGAACCCGAGCCCGACGCGGCGGTCGGCATGTTGCGCGGCATGGTCGCCACCCTGGAACAGCACCACGGCGTGGAAATCCTCGATGAAGCGGTGATGGACGCGGTGCGCCTGTCGCACCGTTATATCAGCGGGCGCCAGTTGCCCGACAAGGCGATCAGCGTGCTCGACACCGCCTGCGCGCGGGTCGCCGTGGGCCAGGCCGGCGCGCCGCCGCAACTGGAAGCGCTGGAACACGATATCGTGCTGGCCGACGAAGCGCTGCAGATCGCGCGGCGCCAGCATGCGCGCGGCGAGGAACGCGGCGAAGCGATCGCCAAGCTGGAGGTGCAGCTGGCCGGCCTGCGCAAGCGCCAGGCGACCCTCACGGCCAAGCTGGCCGAGGAGCGCGGCGCGGTCGACGAGATCCTGGCGCTGCGCCGCGCGATTGCCGCCGATAGCGCGCAGGCCGGCGGCGTGATCGACGAAGAGGAGCGCGGCTCGCGCGGCGCGCAATTGCAGCGCCTGCAAAAAGGCCTGGAAACGATCCAGGAAGACGAACCGCTGGTGCCGGTGTGCGTCGATTCGCGCATCGTCGCCGACGTCATTTCAGGCTGGACCGGTATCCCGGTCGGCAAGATGATGGCCGATGAAATCCACACCGTGCTGCAGCTCAAGGAGCGCCTGTCGGACCGGGTGGTCGGCCAGGACCAGGCGCTCGACGCGATCGCGCGCCGCGTGCGCACCTTCCGTGCCGAACTCGACGATCCGGGCAAACCGGTCGGCGTGTTCATGCTGGTCGGCCCCAGCGGCGTGGGCAAGACCGAGACCGCCTTCGCGCTGGCCGACATGCTGTATGGCGGCGAGCGCAATATGGTCACCATCAATATGTCCGAGTTCCAGGAAGCCCATTCGATCTCGAGCCTGAAAGGCGCGCCGCCCGGTTACGTCGGCTACGGCAAGGGCGGCGTGCTGACCGAGGCGGTGCGCCGCCGGCCGTACAGCGTGGTGCTGCTCGACGAAATGGAAAAAGCCCATCCCGACGTGCTCGAGATGTTCTTCCAGGTGTTCGACAAGGGCACCATGGAGGATGGCGAAGGCATTTCGATCGACTTCAAGAATACCCTGATCCTGCTGACCTCGAACGCGGCCCAGGACGTGATCACCCAGGCTTGCGCGGGCGGCAAGCGGCCCGACGTGCCGCAGCTGACCGAGCAGCTGCGCGCGGCCCTGCTGGGGCAGTTCAGCCCGGCCTTTCTGGGGCGCCTGGTGCTGGTGCCGTATTACCCGCTGGGCGACGAGCAGATCCGCAATATCGTCGACCTGAAGCTGGCCAAGCTGGCCGTGCGCTTCAAGGAAAACCACCACGCCCGCTTCACCTGGGATGACCGCGTGACGGAAGTCGTCACGGCGCGCTGCACCGAGGTCGACAGCGGCGCGCGCAATATCGATTTCATCCTCACGCAATCGGTGCTGCCGCTGCTGTCATCGCTGGTGCTCGAGCGCATGTCGCTGCTCAAACCGTTCACGGCGGTGCACATGAGCGTCGGCCCCGACCAGCAGTTCCGCTACGCCTTCCGCGACGAACCGCCGCGCGCGCCGGCGCCAGTGGCGGCCACCGCATGAGAACCGGCTTCACGCAGCCGGGCGGCTTTTTGTCGGTCAAGTCGCCGTTCGGCGACGATGACCTGCTGCTCGACGCCGTCGAAGGCAGCGAAGGCATTTCGGAGCTGTTCAAGTTCCACCTGCACATGCGCTCAAGCAGCACCAGCCTGGCCGCCGCCACCATCGTCGGCAAGAGCGTGACGGTGACGATGACGCTCGAAGGCGGCACCACGCGTTATATCACCGGCATGGTGTCGCGCTTTATCCAGAGCGGCTACGACCGCGATTTCGCCAACTACGAAGCGGAACTGGTGCCGATGCTGTGGCTGCTGACCCTGTCGCGCGACCGCAAGATCTACCAGGCCAAGAGCGTCAAGGAAATCCTCGCCGCCGTGCTGGGTGATTTTGCCATCACCTTTGACGACCAGACCACGCAAACCTATACAGCGCTCGATTACTGCGTGCAGTACGACGAGACCGCCTTCGACTTCATCAGCCGGCTGATGGAGCAGGCCGGCATCTTTTACTTTTTCACGTTTACCAGCAGCGGCCACACCATGGTGCTGGCCGACGCCAGCGCCGCCTTCGCCGATTGCGCCGGCGGCGCCGCGGTGCGCTTCTTTCCGCGCACCGGCATGTATAACGCCATCGACACGGTGTCGCGCTTCGCCTGGGAGAACACCATCGCGGTGAAGAAGGCGACCGTCAACGACTACGATTTCATCAAGCCCAGCACCTCGCTCGAAGGCACGCATTCGGCCACCGGCGGCAAGGGCGAAGTGTACGAATTCGCCACCGGCCACCTGGCCGTCGCCGCCGCCACGGCGCTGGCCAAGCTGCGCGTCGAAGCGAGCCAGGTGAACGCCGAAGTGCTGCGCGGCGACAGTTTTTGCTACCCGTTCCGCGCCGGCAGCAAGTTCACCCTGTCCGAGCATTTCGTCACCTCGCTGAACGCGGCCTTCGTGCTGCGCCGCGTGCACCATACGGCGCGCGACGAGCTGTACACCAATTCCTTCGAGGCGTTTCCGGCCACCGTGCCGTTTCGCGCGCCGGTGCAGACGGCGCGCCCGCGCGCGGTCGGCTGCGAGACGGCGCTGGTGGTCGGCCCCAGCGGCGAAGAGATCTGGACTGACCAGTACGGCCGCATCAAGGTGCAGTTCCCTTGGGACCGCGACGGCGTCAAGGACGACCAGAGCTCGACCTGGCTGCGGGTGGCGCAGTCGATGGCCGGCAACAGCTTCGGCGCGCTGGTGCTGCCGCGCATCGGCCAGGAGGTGGTGGTGACCTACCTGAACGGCGACCCGGAGCGCCCGCTGGTGACCGGCTCCGTCTACAACGGCGAAAACGCCACGCCGGCCACGCTGCCGGCCAACCAGACCCAGAGCATCCTGCGCAGCCGCTCGTCGAAACAGGGCACGGCCGGCAACGAGTTGCGCTTCGAGGACAAGAAGGACGCCGAAGAGCTGTACCTGCATGCGCAAAAGGACATGCTGACCGAGATCGAGGACGCGCTGACGACGACCATCAAGAAGGGCGCCGAGATCCATACCCTGCAGGAGGGCGACCGCACCGTCGACGTACAGAAGGGCAAGGAAATCCATAACGTCAAGACCACCCGCGCCGTCACCGTCACCGGCGACGAAACCCACAGCAATGGCGCCGCTTTCACGCAAGAGGTCAGCGGCGACTATACGCTGACCATCGACGGTTCACTGACGATTACCGTGACGGGCGACATCAAGATCAATTCCAGCGCCGGCATCACCCTCGACGCCAGCACCGCGTTCACGGCCAAGGCCGGCACCGCCTACAGCGCCAAGGGCGGCACCACCATGATCAACGAGGCGGGAACCAACCTGACCAACAAGGCCGGCATGAAACTGCTGAACCAGGGCGGCGTGCAGCTCGACAGCAAGGCGCCGATCATCAACAGCAAGGCCGACGCGATGCAAACCGTCGAGGCCGGCGCGATGCTGACGCTCAAGGGCGCCCTGGCGAAGGTGAACTGAGATCGATACCCATCCATCAGCGGGCGCCGCCGCCACGCCACCCGATACCGAACTGCTGGTCGAAGAGCACGCCGACGACGGCCGCCTGGTGCAGCGCTGCGGCATGCGCGGCGGCGTGCTGCACGGTCCGCTGGAACAGTACGGCGAACGGGGCCAGCTGCTGGTAAAGACGTTTTTCGAGCACGGCAAGATGCACGGCCCGATGGCGGTGTTCGATGAAGACGGCCTGCCGGTGCAGAAGTCGCAGTTTCGCGAGGGCCTGGCGCACGGGCCGATGGAGGTGTACGTGCATGGCCGCTGCGTCTCGCGCCAGACCATGGTCAAGGGTGTGGCGAGCGGGCCGTCGCTGTCGTACGACGAGGCGGGCAACCTGACGGCCAGGCTGCATTTGCTGGAAGGCCAGATCCACGGCCCGGCCGAATTTTTCCACCAGGGGCAGCTGGTGCGCAAGGCGGTGTACCAGGGCGGCCTGCTGGAGGGCGCCTCGGTCGACTACGACGCCGAAGGCAGCGTGGTGCAGGCCTGCGTGTACCGCGCCAACCTGCTGCACGGCCCGCTGCGCCGCTACTGGCCCGACGGCACGCTGATGGAAGAAGTGCATTACCAGGACGGCAAGCTGGTGGGGGCGCCGGCGCGGTTCGACGCCAAGGGGCGCCGCACCGGCAATCACGAGGCGACGCCGGCTTTGCTGGAACGCATACAAAAACTGGTGAGGGGGCAATAAATGGGACAACAAGTATGCATGGGCGCAATGCTGACCTGTACCTTTGGCGCGGCGCCGGGCTCGATGATGGTGTTGCCAATGAATCTGGTGCTGACCGCCGTGCCGGACGCCAACATCATGGACAACAAGCCGATGATGAATGTATTGCCTTTCGGCATGTGCATGTCGATGTCGAATCCGATGGTGATCGCCGCCACCGCCGCCGCGCTGGGCGTGCCGACGCCGATGCCGTGCATCCCGATGACGATGGCGCCGTGGGTGCCCGGTTCGCCGACCGTGTTGCTGGGCAATATGCCGGCGCTGAACAACTCATCGAAGCTGATGTGCATGTGGGGCGGCGTGATCGGCGTCACGATGCCCGGCCAATTTACCGTTGCCGTGCCGTGAAGCGCGGCCATGCACGTTTGAACCATCCTGACCACGATTGCCTGACATGAACTACAAATTTTCGCTCACGCCACGTTTGATCTCGCTGGCGATCTTTTCCGCCATCGCCCTGATGGTGCTGCTGTTCGCGCTCGGCTACCAGGTCGGCAAGAGCAGCGCGCCGGCGCCGCAGGTCGAGGGCCGCCTGGTCGACCAGGCCGAACAGCGTGCGGAACGGCGCGTGGAACAGCGCCTCGGCGCCGCTGCCGCACCGCTGGCCGCGCCCGTGCGCGAGCTGCAGAAAGTGGCGCCATGAAGCAGCTGCGCCGGATGTTGACGGCCCTGAGCCTTGGCCTGGCGTTGCTGGCGGCGCCGGCGCTGGCCGCCGCGCCGAAACCAGCCGCGCCCGCGCCGGCAGCTGCCGCCGCGGCTGCGCCGGCGCGCATTTCACCGCTGGTCAAGGTACCGGACGGGCGCATGCTGGCGCCCGATATCGCGCGCGTCGTCAGTCAGGGCGAACTGGTGGTGGCGATGCTGGCGATCGACAATCCGCCGTTCTTTTCGGTCAAAAACGGCGCCCTGGTCGGTACCGATGTCGACCTGGCCAGGCGCATCGCCGCCGCGCTGGCGGTGCCGGTACGGTTCGATCGCAGCGCCACCACGTTTGACGCGGTGGCCGAGACGGTGGCGTCGGGCCAGGCGGATCTCGGCATCAGCCGCATGGCGCGCACGCTCAAGCGCAGCCAGGTGGTGCAGTTTTCCGATACCTACATGCGGCTCGGCCATGCCCTGCTGATCAACCGCGTGCGCTTTGCCGCGCTGGCCGGCGACCAGCCGCTGCCGCAGGTGATCCGCAATTTCAGCGGCCGCATCGGCGTGATCGCCGACTCCTCGTGGGAAGAGTTTGGCAAGCGCAATTTTCCGCGGGCGACCCTGGTGCGCTACAAGACCTGGGCCGAGGTGGTCAAGGCGGCCAAGGCGGGCGAGGTGGTGGCCGCCTACCGCGACGAGCTGGAGGTGATGCAGATCGTGCGCAGCGACCCGAGCCTGGCGTTGTCGCTGCGCACCGTCACCTTTGACGACCTCGAGTCGCCGCTGCGCGTGATGGTGGGCATCCGCGACACCACCATGCTGGCCTTTGTCAACGAAGTCATTGCGCAGTGGCCCGACAAGCCCACCGTCAGCAGTGTGCTCAAATCGATCAAATAAGAAGCGCACCCGTGGATATTCCAATGACCATGCGGCGTTACCAGAAATGGGCGCTCAATCCCCTCACCGTGCTGGCCTGCGTGGTGGCAGGCGGCCTGGCCGGCTGGGCCTTGCCGGGGCCGTCAAAAATGCTGGGCCTGGTCGGCGTGGTGTATGTCGACCTGCTGAAGATGATCGTGCTGCCGTTCATGATTTCGGCCGTCATCTTCAGCCTGCAAAGCCTGTACCGCGAAGGCGGTGCCAGCCGTATCCTGCAGCGCGTGGTGGTGGTGTTCCTGGCTGCCTCGCTGCTGACGGCGGCGCTGTCGGTGGCCACCGCGCTGCTGGTCAGCCCCGGCGGCGAGATGCCGGCCGAGACCCGCGCCGCGCTGGGCAAGATCGTCAGCGCCGACGGCGACAGCAGCAATGCCAGCATGTCGCTGCGCAGCCTGGACGAGCCGGTGTACGCCAGCAGCGTGCAGGACGTGCTGCAGTCGCTGATTCCGCAAAATATCTTCGCCTCGCTGGCGAATGGCGAAACCCTGAAGGCGCTGGTGTTCGCGCTGCTGTTCGGGCTGGCGGCGGGGCGGGTGCCGAACCGCATCGCGACCGGCTTGAACGATGCGCTGGAAACCATCTACCTGGCCTGCCAGACCCTGACGCGCTGGGTCAACCTGCCGGTGCCGCTGATCCTGTTCTGCATGGCCGCCAGCCAGGTGGCCGAGTCCGGCCTGCAGCCGCTGCGCGCGATGGCCGGCTTCGTGTTCGTGTTCCTGTTTATCTGCGTGCTGCTGCTGGCGCTGGCGATGTCGGTCATCAGCCGGCGCGCGGTGGTGCCGTATGCGGTGGTGCTGAAAGCCATGCGCGAGCCGTTTGCCTTGAGCGTGGCCACCAACAACAGCGCCACCTGCATGCCGGCGATGGTCGACGCGCTGGCGCGCCAGCTGCAGTTTGCCCGCTCGCGCGTCGAATTGCTGGTGCCGCTGAGCATTTCACTGCTGCGCGTCGGCGCGATCGCCTATTTCGTCTGCGCCACCCTGTTCATCGCGACGCTGTACGGCCGCGCGCTGTCGCCATACGACCTGTGCATGCTGGTGCTGCTGTCGGTGCTGTCTGGTTTCGCCGCCGCCGGCATGAGCGGCATCGTCACGGTGTCGCTGGTGGGCGCCATCTGCGCCTATCTGTCGCTGCCGTTCGAGGCGGCCTTCGTGCTGCTGGCGGCGGTCGATCCGATCTGCTCGATGGCGCGCACGGCCGTCACCGTGATCGGCAGCTGCGCCGCGGTGGCGTCGGTCTGCGCCCAGCCCGTCAAACTCTAGGCCGCCCATGTTTCCCATGCCCTCCGTCATCAAGCCGGCCACCATCCAGATCGGCGAAATCGTCCGCCATCCGGTCGTCATGCTGGGCATGGTGCTGCTGGGCGGCACCCTGGGCGCCCTGACGCCGGGCAGCGCGCCGTTGCTGTCGGCCTTGTCGAAGCTGTATCTGTCGCTGATCCAGATGGCCGCCTTTCCCTTCGTTATCCTGGCCGTGTATTTCGGCGTGCAGCGCCTGCCCAGCGTGCCGGACGCCGGCAAGCTGCTGCTGCGCCTGGTGCTGATGGCTTTGCTGGCCATGTTGCTGTGCACGGTCATTGGCGCGCTGGTGGCCGGCCTGACGTCGGCCGGTTCGCACTTTTCGCCCGCCCAGGTGGCCGAACTGGGCAAGCTGGCGCTCGATTCCGAACCGGGCTTTGCGATGGCGATGCGCGGCCGCGAGAGCGATGTCGCCGCCTGGAACGTGTCGGCGCTGGTGCCGGACAATCTGTTCGGCGTGCTGGCCTATGGCCCGGCGCCGGCGGTGCTGGTCGGCGTGCTGTGCTTCGGCGCGGCGGTGGCGGTGCAGGCGCCAGCGCGCGCGAATGCCCTGAGCGCCATCTTCGAAGGCATCTACCGCGCGCTCGAATCGCTGGTGCACCGTTTCAACACCTTGCTGCCGCTGGCCGCCTTCGTGCTGGCCGGCGCCGCCACCGCCACCGCCGGCATGGAAACCATCGTGCTGCTGGGCGGCTTTCTGCTGGCCTTTTTGGCCGCCGCGCTGCTGGTGTGCGCGATGGCCTTGGGCATCATTTGCTGGCGCCTGAAAAAAGCGCCGTGGCCGGTGCTGGTGGCGCTGCGCGAACCGATCACGGTGTGCCTGTTTTCGCCGGTGGCCACCGCCGCCGTGCCGGGCTTTATCCAGGTGATGAGTGGCCAGCTCGGTTTCAACCGCGCCCTGGTCGAGCTGTGTTCGCCGATCGCGCCGGTGTTCCTGAAGGCCGGCGAGGCGATGTATTTTTCGATGCTGGCGATCTTTATCGCCAATCTGTATCACCACCCGCTGGCCGCCGCCGACGTGGCCCTGATCTGCGTGCTGTCGTGGACCGCCGCGCTGTGGTCGGTGGGCATACCCGGCGTCAAGTCGCTGGTGCTGGGCACCTTCGTGATGGCTTCGCTGGGCTTGCCGCTGGAGGCGGTCCTGCCGGTGTTTTTGCTGGTCGAGGTGTTGTGCGAAGGACCGCGCAATCTGCTTTCCCTGCTGATATCGTCAGCCTTGATTGCACTGGTCGCGGATGGTCTGTATATTAACTTCGGGCAAGTTTCAGAGGCATGGCAGCCGGCGACGCTGAAGCTGGTGTTCAGCCGCAGACAGATGATGCTGTTCTTTGTATTGGCGTCGATTGCGCTGGCAGGCGTGTTCTGCGCAGGCGTCGGCTTTGGGCTGTATGCGGCTTCCTGATGACTTTTTTTGATCGAACAACTATGACATGGAACTTCCGCCCGATGGCGCAACCGGCGCCGATGCGCCGCGGCGTACTGATGTTGATGCTGGCTGGCGTGCTGGGCGGCTGCGGCGTGGTCTCCGGCGCCGGCGCCCTGCTGGGACTGGGGCCCAAGCCGGTCGAGCCGGAATGGAAGACCCTGGCCCTGCAGGCGTCCGACGACGCCAATGACAACAGCGCGCTGGCGGTGGACGTGGTGCTGGTGCGCGACGCCGCCGTGCTCGAATCCCTGCTGGCGATGCCGGCCTCCAAGTGGTTCGCCACCCGCGCCGATGTGCGCCGCAGTTTTCCCGACGCGCTGACCGTGTATTCCTATGAAATCGTGCCGTCGCAGAGCATCAGGCTCAGCGACAAGCTGTGGCGTTCGGAAAAGGGCTGGGCGGCGCTGGTGTACGCCAGTTACGCCACCCCCGGCGAACACCGCGCCAGGCTGCTGCTGTCCGCCAACGGATATGTGGTGCGGCTTGGCGCGCAGGGCTTCGAAGCGGGCGAAATCAGGCCCGGCGCGGCGCAATAGCAGATACAGCAGATGATGAAACGACCACAATGATTCCAACTCAACTTTTGAACCGCATCCAATGGCATGAAGGCATGCTGTTGACACCGCAGCACTTCCAGCAGGAGGGCGCGCGCATCGACACCCTGCTGGCCTGGCAGACCATCGCCACCAATCCTTATGGCTGGGGCGTGCGCGAGCTGGTGATCGACGAGGCGCGCCTGAGCACCGGCACCGTCAGCGTGCTGCGGCTGGAAGCGATTTTGCCGAACGGCATGGCGGTCAGCTACGACGCCAGCAGCGCGCAGGTGCAGGACATGGAGCTAAAGCTGGAACTGGCGCCGTGGGACGGCGAGATGACCCAGCGCGATGTCGACGTCTACCTGGTGCTGGGCAATACGCGCTCGCTGCGCCAGCCTGGCCAGCCGGCGATGTTTCGCGGCATCGAAAGCGCGCCGGTGGAAGATGAAGTCTCCGAGGCGCTGCCGGCCACCGTGCCGCGCATGGCCGTCAACCTGGCGCTGATGGCCGACGCGCTGCCGTCGTTCGGCTACGCCAGCCTGCGCCTGATGACGGTCAACAAGGTCAACGAGATCGTGCGCCGTGGCGCCTTTCTGCCGGCCATGCTGCAGGTGCCGGCCGAGGCGCCGATGCTCAGACGCGCGCGCGAACTGGCCACGCAGATGCGCAGCAAGGCGCTGTTCCTGGCGCGCCAGACCGCGCAGCCGTCGTCGCGCACCGAAGACCGGCTGAACCTGCTGGAACAGAAGTCGCGCCTGGCCAGCCTGATCCTCAATTTGCCTTTGCTCGAAGCCGTCTCCTCGTGCCCGGTGGTGCAGCCGCTGCCGCTGTACCTGGCGCTGTGCGCCCAGCTTGGCGCGCTGACCACCCTGCGCCCCGGCGCCGTGCCCTTGATGCCGCCGGCCTACGACCATGGCGACAGCGCGGCGATGTTCGACACCGTGCTGACGGCCTTGTCCAGCCTGGTTGCCGAAGTGAGCCAGGAATGGAAGACCTGCACCTTCGAATTCGACGGCAAGGTGTTTGCGCTCGACGTGCAGCCGGAATGGCTGGCCGGCAGCCGCATCGTGGTCGGCTTGCGCGGCCGTCCGGAAAGCGAGGCGATGCAATGGATGCGCGGCGCGGCGATCGGCTCGAAAACCGTGTGGACCTCGCTGACCGATCGGCGGGTCAGCGGCGCGGCGCGCGTGAAGATCGACGTCGCCGAAGAGCTCGGCTTGCGCGCCAGCAGCGGCTACACCCTGTTCAGCATCGAGTTGTCCGAGCAATTCATCGTGCCTGACCAGCCCCTGCTGATCAGCAATCCGAATGAAAGCCTGCTGGCCCAGCGCCCGCAGGAAGTGGTGTTGTTCATAAAAGGATGAGCGCGTGACCAAATCAACCAGTGCGGCCAATAGCCTGTCGACGGGCAATCCATGGAGCGGCGCCAATACCGAAGGCGTCGACCTGGCCTCGGTGCAGTTCCGCGATTTCTACGAAGTGCTGGCGCGCGCCGCGCAGGCCGTCACGCGGCTGACCGAAGGCGAAGCCAAGCCGGCCGCCGAAGCGCTCAGCCGCCAGCTGTGCCAGATGATCGAGCTGCAGACGCTCGAAGCGCGCCGCATCGGCGGCCATGCCGGCATCGAAGCGGAGGTGCAGGGCCGCTTCCTGAAGGCGGCGCTGGCCGACGAAGTGCTGCTCAATACCGAATGGGTCGGGCGCACCTACTGGCGCCATGTGCTGGTCGAGGCGACCCTGTACAAATCGAGCTTTGCCGGCGAACGGGTGTTCGACGACCTGGACCAGCTGCTGCGCGACCGCGAAGCGTCGCGCCGCAACCTGGGCCGGCTGTACCTGTATTTGCTGTCGCTCGGCTTCCAGGGCCGCTACCGCGGCCAGCCGCAGGACAAGATCGCCGAGTACCGCCGCGAATTGTTCCAGTTCGTCTACCAGCGCCCGGCCGACCTGCAGGGGCGCGACCGCACCCTGTCGGAACAGGCTTACGCCAATACGCTGGCGCACCTGACGGCGGGCCGGCTGCCGCGCTTCAGCCGGCTGGGCCTGATCGCGGTGGTGGGATTCCTGGCCTTGCTGGGCATCTCCGAGCTGTTGTGGTTGTGGCTGTCGTGGCCGGTACGCACCGCCCTGGCGGTATCCTTATGATCGGCCAGCGGGGACACCATCGTGTTTAGTTTTTTATCGGATAAGATCGCCATCGTCACCTTGCTGGGCCTGACCCTGCTGGTATTGCTGTTGCTGGCGGTGGTGGTATGGGCCGCCATGAAGGGCGCGCAGCAGGCCGACAAGCCGGCCGCCGAACAGCCGCGCCTGCTCAGCGCCGATTCGCTCAAGCAGTCCTTCCGCGTGGCGGTCGAGCTGATTGAAAACAATATCGCGGCGCGCGCGGAACGCTACAACCTGAGCTGGACCCTGGTCCTGAACGAGGGCAAGCAGGGCCGCGAACTGCCGCTGGTGCAGTCCGGCCTGCAAAGCGCGCTCAGCGCCGACAGCACCCTGGCCGCGCGCGGCCAGGGCATCAACTGGAATTTCTTCGACCAGGGCGTGGCGATCCAGCTGCAGTCGGAATACCTGGGCTCGCCCGATGGCGAAGGCCCGGGCGGCAACAATACCTGGGACGATTTTCTCGGGCTGTGCCGCAACTACCGTCCCGACCGGCCGTTCGACGGCATCGTGCTGGCGATCCCGGCCGCCGCCTTCTTCGATACCGACGGCCAGGCCCACCTCGACCTGATTGCGCGCGCCAAGGCGATCCACCGCCGCCTGTGGCTGGCGCAAAACCGGCTGGCGCTGCGCTTCCCGATCTATATCGCCATCGCCGACTGCGAAACCATCCCCGGCTTTGCCCGTTTCGCCGCCGCGCTGCCCGAACCGCTGCGCCGCTCGATGCTGGGCTGGTCGTCGCCGTATGAATTGTCGGCGCCGTTCCAGGCGCAATGGGTCGACCATGCGATGAACGACATCGTGCGCACCCTGTCGAACAGCGGCGCCGAACTGTGCGCGCTGGAGCCGGCCGGTTCCGACAGCAGCGCCTATTTCCTGCTGCCGACCCAGGTCGAACGCCTGCGCACCGGCCTGAAGCTGTTTGCCGAAGAACTGATGCGGCCGAGCGCCTATCACGAGCCGTTTTTGCTACGCGGAATCTATCTGACGGGCGACTGCAGCGACGCCGCCGTGCTGCTGGGCAGCGACAGCGATACCCAGGACCCACTTGCCTCGCTGGCCTACGCCATGCCGGCCGCGCCGGAGCCGGTGTCGATCCCTGGCGACGACCTCGCCTGGAACGGCAGCGGCGCCATCGCCAGCGCCGCGCCGGCCCTGCAGGCGGACCAGTTGAATGCCATGCCGGCCTTCTTGCGCGACATCTTCGAGCGCAAGATCTTTGCCGAGGCTGGCCTGTTGCGCTCGTCCTCGTCGCAGCGCATGCGCCGCCCGGCGATGAACCGCGTGCTGCGCTGGTGCCTGGTGGGCGTGCCGGTGGTGTGGGTGATCGGCATGGGCATTGGCGCCACCAGGCTGCACTACCTGGCGCGCGACGTGGTCGGCTACCTGCACAATATGGACGCCAACGCGGGTAACCTGACGGGCAACCGCCAGGTGTTCGACCTGGCGCAGAACCGCCAGCACGCGCTCGACGCGCTGCTCAATATCGAACGCATGGGCGCTGCCCACATGGGTTCGCTGGCCATGCCCGGCTCCTGGCCGTGGTTCGACGGCCTGCATGACCGCTTGCAGTGGCGCATGGAAAAAGGCTTTGCCGACAATGCCTTCGATCCCTTGCGCCGCGCCGCGTATGCGCGCGTCAGCGACCTGACCGGGGTGCCGCTGGACCCGGTTTCGGGCAGTCTGATCATCGGCGCGCAATGCACCTTGCCGGCCCGCTGGCACCAGAACACGGGCGCCGTGACGAATGCCCTGAATGTCGAGGACCTGCCCGAATTCGGCGCCACGCTGGACTATATGGCGCGCCTGGAACAGCTGGAAAAACTGCTGCAGGCGATGATGCGGCTCAAGTCGCCCAGTTCCGGACCGGCTTCGGGCGACGACCTGGCGCTGGTGGTGCGGATGGTGTTCGGTTTCGAACTGAGCGGCAATCCGGCGCGCACCGCGGCGCTGTTCCGCCAGGTGTCGCAAAACATGGCCTCGCTGTCGATGGAGCCGCTGCAGGAAGCTGCCGCCTGCTCGATGCGCCTGGCCATGAAAAGCACCACCCGCCGCCTGTTTGTCGACAACGGCTTGCTGCGCGCCGAGCAGGCGATCGGCGCGGGCTCGATGGAACTGGTCGACGCCAGCTCAAAAATCGCCGATCCGGCCGCCACCTTGCTGGTCTGGCAAAACCTGCGCACCGCCTTGCGCACGCAGGAATCGTACCTGGTGGCAGGCAAGGGCGCCTGGATGCACAGCAACGCGCTGGTGCTGGGACCGGCCTGGGATAGCCTGCTGCAGCGCATGGAATCGCTGACCTTGCTGGGCAAGGGGCCGGCCGACGATGCGCGCAAGCAGGCCGAACAGGGCTTCATGCAATTTACCTCGGCCTGGGACGCGACGCTGGAATCGGATCGTTTGATCCAGGGCCTCAGTTCGGGCCTGGAATGGTCCGACAGCAACGCCAAGTGGGCCTTCGCGCCGGACCGCAAGGCCCTGCTCGACGCCCTGAACAACCTGTTGTCGCAGCCTTACATGAAGTTCAATACGCAGATCCGCTTCCCCGACGTGCCGCCGGGCGCCACCGTCAGCTGGGACCAGGCGCGGCTGGAGCAGGTGCTGGCGCTGGGCGAGGCGCGCAAGCGTTTCCAGACCGAACTGTTGCCCAAGTTCCCGGTGGCGCTGCACGGCGCCGCCGCCGCCTTCGCCGATGCGGGCCTGGTGGAAACGGCGCGCGACCTGATCTCGCAGGCGTATTTTGTCTCGCCGCGTGAATTGCAGGCGCCGGCCAGCGAGCTTGACCGCGGCCGCGCGCTGCGCATGCGGGCCTGGCTGCAGGATGTCGGCGCGATCGATACGTCCGATACCCTCAGCCGTATCCTGGCCACCGATGCGCTGTCGCGGCTGCAGCTGCTCGACGATACCCTGACGCGGGCCCAGGTCTATGTGCCGCGCGACCGCGCCTTCCGCGACTGGAACGGCGAAAAAGCGCCGCTGCTGCACGCCTTTGGCGCCAGCGATCCGGCCGGCCTGAACGCCTATGTGGCGCAACAGCAGTCGTTCATCGAAGCGATCCACAAGGATGCCGAAGCGCTGCTGCTGCAACTGGGCGGCGCCCATGCGGGCAATCCGCTGGTGGCGCGCTGGCAGGCCAGCGTGGCTGACCTGAGCCGCTACCGGCTCCGCAGCCCGACCAGCAGCCTGATGTCGCTGGAGCAATTCGTGCTGAGCGGTTCGTCCGAGCTGGAATTCGGCAATTGTCTCGACAAGCTGCCGCGCGGCGCGGCCCAGCGGCGTGGCGTCGACCTGTTTTCCGAGCGTTTGCAACTGCTGCAATCGGGCTTGTATGCGCGCTGCCGCGAATTGACGGTGAAGGGCTACCAGGATGCCTGGAACAATTTTGCCGACGCCTTCAACCGCGACCTGGCCAACCGCGCGCCGTTCCGCGCGCCGGGCGCCGACAGCGCCGCCAAGGGCGGCGGCGAACGCACGCCGGCGGCCGTCGACGATGTGGTCGCCACCTTGAAACTGTTCGACCGCGCGCGCGCGCTGGCGCCGTCGTCCGAGCGCGACGCGACACGTCCGGCGGCGACGCAGGAGGTGCGAAAATCCGACGAGCAACTGCAGAAAGTGCGCGATTTCCTGGCCCCCCTGTACCAGGGCGAGGAAGGCCAGCCGGGCGGCATGGATGTCAGCGTGGACTTCCGCGCCAACACCGCCGCCGAAGTCGACGGCAACAAAATCATCGACTGGGCTCTCACCATCGGCGGCCAGACGCTGCGCCAGCGCGACACGCCACGGCCGCTGCGCTGGGAGCCGGGCATGCCGGTGGTGCTGACCTTGCGCGTTGCCCAGGATGGCCCGGTGATGCCGAAGGCCGAGCCGGGTCACCCCGGCATGAGCGTCGAGGAACGCACCGTCAGCTACCGCTTCAATGATGCCTGGGCGCTGCTGAGCTTTGTGTCGGCCTACCGCGAAGCGGGCGCGCCGGCATCGTCATCGTCGGCGGCGCGTTCGCAACTGCTGCGCTTCGAGTTTCCGATGACGGCGGTCAGCGAGAGCGCCCGCATCGCCACCCGCGATACGCGCGCCAGGGTCTTTATCCGGCTCAGCGTCAGCCCGCCGGGCAAACGCGCGCCGCTGGCCTGGCCCGGGGTTTTCCCGGCCAGGGTGGCGGCGTGGTAACAGTTTTCATGATGTGCAATTTTTCAATCTTAAGGAAGTGTCATCTATGACGGACGAAATACGCATTGCCGTTTTCGGCAGTTTTCACCGCGGGTTTCACGTCTTGAGCGAGTTGCTCAAGGGACCGCTGGCCAGCAGGGTGCGCGTGGTTGGCGTGGCTACCGACGATGTACATTCCGGCCACATCAGCCGCGACCGGCGCGTGTGGGCGTATCCGCATGCGCCCGAGGAAGAAACCATGGTCGAGGAACTGGCGGCGGCGTATGGCCTGCGCGCCTACAAGGGCCGCGTGAAGACGCCCGAGTTCTACCGCCTGTATGAAGAAGACTGGCGGCCCGACGTGTGCATCGCCGCCACCTTCGGCCAGCGCATCGATTCGCGGCTGTTCGGGTTTCCCTCGCTCGGCTTCTACAACCTGCATCCGTGCATCGACGACGGCTGGCCCTCGCACTATGCCGGGCCGAACCCGTTCAAGGCCTTGCTCGACGATAAGTCGGACCATGTCTCGATCGCGCTGCATGAAGTGGACGATGGTTTTGACACGGGCAGGCTGCTGGGCCTGTCGGAAAAAGTCTATTTTCCGCCTGGCGCGACGGTGGTCGATTTGCACCGCCTGTCGTCGCCGACCGCCGCCAAGTTCTTTGCCAGCGAACTGAACAAGATGCTCGGCTAGGCGCAACCCACCATGGCGACACCGAAAAGCACAATCAGCAGCAATTTGCGCAACTTGTACGACAAGGCGCGCCTGCTCATTACCGAGGAGCGCGACCCCGCTTTCCCGACACCGATGGCCCCTATGAATCCTCCCAGCTTGCCGATACCGATTTCCCTGATGAGCCATGCGCACCAGGATCAATTGGACATGTTGCTCCAGCCGATCAGCAAGGAACTGCCTTGCGGGCCGGCGCTGCGCTACGATCCGATTTTCACGGAAATCCGCCTGGCGCGCGAAGAGGATGATCCGAGCTTGCCGATGGGTAACTGGGAACGTCCGCTGAAACGGGCCGACTGGGCACTGATCGAAGCGCGCAGCGTGGCCATGCTGAGCAGCCGCTCGAAGGATCTGCAGATCGCCGCCTGGCTGCTCGAAGCGTGGGTGCGCCAGGGCGGTTTCGACGGTTTGTACCGGGGCCTGAGCCTGATCGACCGGCTGGTGCGGCAACTGTGGGAACCGCTGCACCCGATGATCGAGGACAATGACGAGGACGCCCGCATCGCGCCGCTCGAGTGGCTCAACGAGTCGCTGTCGGCCACCTTGCGCCTGCATGTGCCGCTGCTGAAGGTCGCCGGGCGCAAGCCGCCCGTGCTGACCCTGATCGACTGGGAACGGCTGATCGCGGTGGAACTGGCCGGCCCCGGCCACACCACCGACAAGCCCGGTGGCGGCGACGACGCGCCGCTGACGCGCGCCGACGTGGTGGCGTATGCGCACCAGCGGCTGGGGCGCGAGATGACGCTCAAGCGCGAGATCATCAAGCGCTGCCTGAATTGCCTGGAAACGATGATGGCATTTGTCGAGATACAGCTGGGTTCGCGTTCGCCCAACCTGTCCAAGCTGAAGGGCACGCTGGTGGCCTATGAAAGGGTGATGGCGCAATTGATCGTGGAACCAACAGAGGATGACATCATGCCGCAAGACAGCGACAGCGAGAGCGAAGACCTGGCGCCCCTGAGCGAGCTGCCCGAAAGCGCGCCGGCCAAGGTGGCCAGTTCGGGCTGGAAAAACCGCAAGGAAGCGTATGCCACGCTCGAATCGCTGGCCGATTACCTGAGCGCGGTCGAGCCGCACAGCCCGACGCCGTATCTGCTGCGGCGCGCCGTCAAATGGGGCAGCATGCCGCTGCCCGAATTGATGGCGGAAATCATCCGCGAAGAGGGCGATTTGAATCGCCTGGCGAATGTGCTGGGCCTGAAGGAATAATTATCAGCGGACGGGCTACCAGCTGACGGGCTACCAGCGGATAATTTTGCCCGGATTCAGGATGTTTTTCGGGTCCATCGCATGCTTGATGGCGCGCATGGTGTCGATCGCGTCCTCGCCATGTTCTTCCACCAGGAAGGCCATCTTGTGCATGCCCACGCCGTGCTCGCCGGTGCAGGTGCCGTCCATGCCGATGGCGCGCGTGACCATGTCGCTGTTGACTTTTTCGGCGCGCGCGATGTCAATCGGGTTGTTCGGGTCGACCAGCATCTGCACATGGAAATTGCCGTCGCCGACATGGCCGATAATGGCGTACACCAGGCCGGCGCGTTCGCAGTCTTCCTTGGTCGCCAGGATGCATTCGGCCAGGCGCGAGATCGGCACGCAGCAATCGGTGGAAATCGCGCGGCTGCCCGGGCGCAGCTGCAGCAGCGCAAAATAGGCGTTATGGCGCGCGGCCCACAGGCGCGAGCGCTCTTCGGGCCGGCTGGCCCATTCAAAATCGCTGGCGCCGTGTTCGGCGGCAATCTCCTGCACCACTTGCGCCTGCTCGGCCACGCTGGCCGGCGTGCCGTGGAATTCAAACAGCAGCAGCGGTTTTTCCGGCAGCGCCAGCTTGTCGTAGGCGTTGATGGCTTTTACGCCGTTTTCGTCAAGGAATTCCACGCGCGCCACCGGCACACCCATCTGGATGGTCTGGATCACGGCATTGACGGCCTCCCCGGTGCCGGGGAACGAGCAGACGGCGGCGGAAATCGCTTCCGGCAAGGGGTACAGCTTCACCGTCACCTCGGTGATGATGCCCAGGGTGCCTTCGCTGCCGACGAACAGCCGCGTCAGGTCGTAGCCGGCCGACGATTTTTTCGCCCGCGTGCCGGTTTTGATGATGCGCCCGTCGGCCGTGACGACGGTCAGCGCCAGCACGTTTTCACGCATGGTGCCGTAGCGCACGGCATTCGTGCCCGAGGCGCGGGTGGCCGCCATGCCGCCCAGCGAGGCGTTGGCGCCCGGGTCGATCGGGAAGAACAGGCCGGTGTCGCGGATTTCTTCATTCAGTTGCTTGCGCGTGACGCCGGCCTGCACCGTGGCCGTCAGGTCCTGGCCATGCACGGCCACCATCGCGTTCATCTGCGACAGGTCGATGGTCACGCCGCCATGCAGCGCCAGCACATGGCCTTCGAGTGAAGTGCCGCTGCCCCAGGCGATCACCGGCACGCCGTGCGCGGCGCACAGCTTGACGGCGGCCGCGACTTCCTCGGTGGAATGGGCAAAGATCACCGCATCGGGCAGCATGGCGTCGTAGCTCGACTCGTCGCGGCCATGGTGTTCGCGCATCGCCTGCGTGGTGCTGAATCGGTCGGCAAAGATCAGGGCCAGCACGGCAGCCAGCGCTTCGGGTAGCGGTTGTTTCAGTGCTGCCAGGTGGTCAGGGCTATTCACGCATATCCTCCGTTTTTTCTTTATTCTACTTGAGGACGCCGCAGCCAAAAGAAAAGGGCGGAACCTGTGGTTCCGCCCTTTGTAGTCACTGCCTGGCTGAATTAATATTCGCGCGCGGTGGTGCCGTAGTAGCTGTGGATCTCGTTGGACCAGGTGGTGTCGGCCATGTTGGGCCAGTTGTCCGTATCGAAGCCGGGGGCGTTTTCGATGCGTTCCTTGTCGATGTTCAGGGTAAAGCGCTTGTTGACGGTGTCGAGCAGCAGGGCTTCCCAGGGCACGGCGAACAGTTTTTCGCCGATGGTGAAGACGCCGCCGTGCGACATGACGGCGTAGGCAATTTTGCCGCTGCGCATGTCGATCATGATTTCCTTGATTTCACCGAGATGTTCATCCTTGGCGTTGTGCACGTGGTCGCCGATCAGGGTGTCGGCGCCCATCAGTTCGGGGCCAGGACCTTTATGGCCACGGTCCACATACATGCCATAGGCGTCGCGTTCTTCATAGCTCATGATATACCTCCGTTGAAAAATTCCAGTCTGCGCCACGGTCGAGCATGGGTCTGTTCGCTCCCCCACATAACATATAAGAGTATAAATATTTCAACTATGGCCAATCCGGCGGCTGCTTGTACAGGCACCCCGGCTGCGCGCGGGTAGGCGGCAGTTGGCGCAATTTTCCACGCCGCAGCAGTCCGTACGCCGGGCTTTAGTGTATAATTTCAATTTCCCGCACGTGCCGTTCGGCACCATCTGCAATGACCAAATTTGTCTTCGTCACTGGTGGCGTTGTGTCTTCCCTTGGTAAAGGGATTGCCGCCGCCTCCCTCGCCGCGATCCTCGAATCGCGCGGCCTTAAAGTCACCATGCTCAAGCTCGACCCGTATATCAACGTCGATCCTGGCACGATGAGCCCGATGCAACACGGTGAAGTGTTCGTCACCGACGACGGCGCCGAAACCGACCTCGACCTCGGCCACTACGAGCGCTTCATTTCCACCCGCATGAAAAAGGTGAATAACTTCACCACCGGCCAGATCTATGAATCGGTGATCCGCAAGGAACGCCGCGGCGAATATCTGGGCAAGACCGTGCAGGTGATTCCGCATATCACCAATGAAATCCAGGATTACATCCGCCGTGGCGCCGAAGGCTACGACGTGGCCCTGTGCGAAATCGGCGGCACCGTCGGCGATATCGAGTCCTTGCCATTCCTGGAAGCGGCACGCCAGCTGAGCCTGCGCGCCGGCCGCAAGAACACCGCGTTCGTCCACCTGACCCTGGTGCCGTATATCGCCTCGGCCGGTGAACTGAAAACCAAGCCGACCCAGCACTCGGTGCAGAAGCTGCGCGAAATCGGCATCCTGCCAAACGCTCTGCTGTGCCGCGCCGACCGCGCCATTCCGGAAGACGAGCGCGCGAAAATCTCGCTGTTCTCGAACATCGAGGAAGACGCCGTCATCTCCGTGTGGGACGTCGACACCATCTACAAAGTGCCGCAGATGCTGCACGACCAGGGCCTCGACAAGATCATCTGCGACGCGCTGGACCTCAATCCGGCACCGGCCGACCTGTCGGTCTGGAGCAAGCTGATCTACACGCTCGAGCATCCGAAGTCGGAAGTGACCATCGGCATGGTCGGCAAGTACGTGGAACTGACCGAGTCGTACAAGTCGCTGACCGAAGCGCTGCGCCACGCCGGCATCCACAACGAGTCGAAGGTCAATATCGAGTACATCGATTCGGAAGAAATCGAAACCACCGGCTGCGCCGGACTGGCCAAGTACGACGCCATCCTGGTGCCGGGCGGCTTCGGCAAGCGCGGCGTGGAAGGCAAGATCATGGCGGCCCAGTTCGCCCGTGAAAGCAAGGTGCCTTACCTGGGCATCTGCCTGGGCATGCAGGTGGCGCTGATCGAATACGCGCGCCACAAGGCTGGCCTGACTTCCGCCAACTCGACCGAATTCGACCTCGAAACCTCGCAACCGGTAGTGGCCCTGATCGATCAGTGG